>VAPK010758191.1_pt1 | contig 11313 bp, 9 predicted proteins | sample 3395031 | NCBI WGS metagenome assembly VAPK01 (sample SAMN08290443, study PRJNA428436) | hydrothermal vent metagenome | isolation source: Deep-sea hydrothermal vent chimney 1 | place: Pacific Ocean: Juan De Fuca Ridge
CCTTATGCGGATAGTTCTGCATTACCGACCTATCGCGTCTGTGAACTTGCAAAAAAACAGGTAACTGTCGTCTTATCTGGAGATGGTGGCGATGAAAATTTGGCTGGTTACCGCCGCCATCGCTGGCATATGTATGAAGAAAAGATGCGATCCTGGTTGCCAGGTAGTATCAGAAAGCCAGTTTTTGGCTTCATGGGCCAAGTTTACCCAAAAGCAGACTGGGCACCTAAAGTCCTACGTGCTAAATCGACGTTCCAGTCCATAGCGCGAGACTCTCTAGCGGGATACTTTCATAGCGTATCCTTTTCGTCAGATGAGTTAAGGGGCAATTTATTTAGTGATTCGTTTAAAAGTGAGTTACAAGGATATCATGCTGTAGAAGTATTCAGAAAACACGGTTTAGATGCTCCAACGGATGACCCATTATCCCTAGTGCAATATCTAGATCTTAAAACTTATTTGCCAGGTGATATTTTGACTAAAGTTGATCGTGCCAGCATGGCACATTCTTTGGAGGTCAGAGTGCCTTTGCTTGATCATCAATGGGTTGAATGGGTTGCAGGACTGCAACCTAATATGAAGTTAAATGGAAAAGAGGGTAAATATATTTTTAAAAAATCTCTGGAAAAATATTTGCCAGAGGATATTTTATACCGCCCTAAAATGGGTTTTTCTATCCCCCTATCATCCTGGTTTAGAGGGCCTTTAAAAGAGCGAGTTCGTGCTTCACTACTTGGAGAAAATATGAGTGATTGCGGTATTTTTAATCGTGAATTTTTAACGAAAATAGTTGATCAGCATCAATCAGGCATAAGGGATTACAGTACTCCAATATGGAGTTTACTGATGTTTGAGTCATTTTTAAGAGGAAACCCTTAATCTTTAACTCGGCTCGCTTCTCGTCTTATTTTATTTTTATGAAAAAGATGTGGAAGTAATACTTTCAAAGGCATTTTTATATAATGTGAGCGCACATATAATAGCCATCTAGCGACAGACACTTTTATTTGGGGATAATCAGGGTGTTCTGGTAATATCGCCCACGGCACCAAAAGATCCATTAACATACGAATACCACGAGGTGGGGCGCCAATAGCACTTGCTTTTAACGCTTCAGCGGGAATAGGGGTTGCGATTAATTTTTGGATATAGTGCAAAGCATAGAAAAGAGGGCGTTGTAGGTTTAGATCTTGTCCGCGAATAACTAATTGATCAAAATATTTTGGATTATTTTTGCTGAAATGCCGTGCTAGTTGATCTAAATCAACTAAATCTTTTAGCTTATTACTAAGATCTGAATCATAAAACAGGTGTGTCGCACTATGCAAAAACATATCACAGGGTGACAGGGTTTTAAATCCAAACTGAGTTGACTCTATCGCATCATCAATCAGTTTTTTGGGGTCAGGCTTTAAGCGACTCGTTAAAGGCAGAATGGTGTGGTGAATATCAACTTCCATAAGACGTACAATATGCCTCAATGGTGGGATTTCGTGCATCCATTCCCGGTAATAATGTTGATCGTATTCGTCAATGTTAGCAGATTTCCAGCTTTTACTGATCAGGGTTTGCTCAAGTTTAAGGATATCACTTTTATCAACCAGAATATCAATATCAGAAAACATGCGGCTGTGTGAAAAAGTTACCTCAGCGAGTAAATAAGCCCCACCTTTTAATATAATAATTTCAAACTCTGAGTCTAGTAATGCTCGCCGCAGTCGGTTCATTTCCCATAGGGCAGTACGTTTTCTGTATTCGACAATTGTTTGTGCGGAATTAATATTGTTTTTGATTTTTTCAGGAATAAGATGCTCGAGTGCCTGTTCTTGTAAAGTCCAACCTACTTGGGCCAATAGTATAGAGTTTCTCGCAGTTCGTATTAATAGATTCCATTGCTCACTATCATATGACGAAATGTCCTGTGGATTCCTAAAAAAATCGAGTAATACAGTTTGTCTGCAAAATAAATATCGTTTATACATCGTTTGCAAGTTGATTTAGCCGGTCAATGACATCATCTAAGTTTCCATACTTTAAGCTATAACAATCACAACTTCTGGTCATTTCAGCGACTAATTTGAAGCCCTTTTCACCTTGAATTTCATAATTAAAGGAATTGGTTGCTATTTTAAATAATGCAAGTGATTTATTTAGTAATGATAGCGAAACATCTAAAGAGGCTTGATATTTTGGGAAGATAATCCATTTTGCAGTGCCGAGTTCTCTCTGCCGGTTTACACTTGCAGCCGGAGATCTTAAATGGCCTATCGTTCCTTTTCGTGTTTTTGGAAATAGTGGGCCAATAAAGGCATCGGGGGAAAAATCACGAATAATCTGAATGGACTCATTTTTTAACGGAGTAGGCCTTGGTATAGGAATTATTTTGCTATCAGATGGGCGAATCAAACAAAATTCATCCGAAAGAAAGCGCCAACCTCTATGGCTGAGGGCAGCAGCCAGAGTGCTTTTTCCTGAGCCCGGCATTGCGGGGAGGATTAAGCAGTTTCCATTTTTTTCTAGTACAGCGGCATGTAGCATCAAAAAATGTTGGGCATGGCGTGCTATACACCAATTAAATCCCCATTCAAACAAAGGCATAGCGTAATCTGGTGAGGCCGGAGTGAATGGTTTATGTCCGTCCAGATTAAAAATAACTTGAGGCTTTATCCAGCGGCGAAGACTGGCTGGAGGAAGTATATCAATGTGAAAATCAACGAAACTTTGTTTTTCCGAAACTTGGAAATCCAGATACAAATCACGGAATGTTTTAATGAAATTCTTATTATTGCTGCGGAGTCTAATAGTAAAAGGACCAACATCAAGTTTAGTGCCTCTATTACTGGAAGTTTGCTTATGGAGCTCGGAAACTGAACAATCTCCAAGCTTCATTCAGCAAGGGGTTCGATTAACCCAAGGGTATCGAATTGTAAAATTAATCCTTCTAACTGAGGTTCAAGGCCGTAATTATCTTCCACTTGATATAATGTTCGAATAGATTCCGTTAGAGTATCAAGTGAGACTGGCTGCGTTTTAATTAGTTTCAAAACATCGACGGACAGTCTGTCTAATTGATGGGTCTCACCAGAGTTGGGATTATAAACAACGGCCTCATTATCCCATTCTTCTAGCAGAATGGGATTATTATCTGGGACATACCACTTCAATGATGGGCCGTTGCTCTTCATTCCATTGATGATCTAAAAGTATTAGGGTGTAGCGTTAGCAAGCGATCCCATACATGAGTCTGTTGCAAAAGGGAACACTTGAGTCCCGTCATTTGACCCTGCACCATAAGTAGCCGGTGTAAGGGCTTGCCCAAACTCATCAACTAAGCAAAGTACCCAGCAATTGGTATCTTCAGCGGTAATATCAAATGCAGCAGTATCAGTACTGTTTTTCATTCTTATTTTACCCGCGTCTGGGTTGGTTATTTCGGGCCCAGTAGGATTAGTTGGGTCTGGAATAGTAGGCGGTTCTACAAATTCAACAAAATGAAACGAATAGGAGGTATTTTTTACCGTTTTAAACCATTTCGCGTAGGGATCTCCATCAAGAGTTCCAGGTGTTTTAAAAATCGAAAATGGAGTCGTATTGTAAGAATCAGGCACGGCTCCGCCTTTAAATGAAACAATCTTTATGATTCGTCCTGTTGTTAGGACTCTAACCCAATTATCATCAGACCCTTCTTTTAGAACTTCGGGTGCACTTCCTGGGTTAGCTGCAAGAAATGTTTGAGTATTAGATGCGCAATTTACAGCACTAATCGCAGCAAATGCTGCACCACTTCGTAATGTTAAGACCATTGGTACAGCTGTTGCCGAACCCTTTATTAAGGCCCGGCGTTTAGACGATGTAACTTTTTGTTTTTGTTGGTTTTGTGAACTCATTTCTAACTTCTCCATAATATTAACCTGATAAAGCTTTCGCCATATTATATAGTATTTAGGAGGAATTATAAAGAAGACATTCAGATAATTTAGTCTAGGGGGAGAAATCTTAACTTAAACTTAAGCGCCATATGGGGTTTCCAGGCCAAAATTAATTTTCTGCTTTTGTGAAATAAATGATAAAAAAAACTTAAACTCCACTACATTAACTATTAAAACAACCTATTTTTTTAAAGGGCACCTCTAATAATGGCCTTTTTGACCGATTTCGGAGTCGGGTGATTTTCTGCGATCCTCATGTATTCCATATACACTGCGGTTCTCGAATATCATCCGCCTCGAACTAGAACAAACTACGAATTATTAGAGGTACCCTAAATATTTAAATATTGTATAAAATGCTTGATTCATTTGACCACTTAAGCATAAATTATCCACTTCGAAATCAAAACCTCTTAGTTTTTAGGGTCGGATTTCTTAATCCCAGAATAATTATTATTCGTCCATAATATATTAAAATTTTTTTATTTGCTTTATATCTATAAAAGGCAACTCAAGTTTGTATACCAGCGAAATATAAGGATTATTTTGAAAATCGTATAATTATTAACTACGCATGAAACTTCTTACATTCAGTACTTTATATCCTAACAACATTAAAAACAATCATGGTGTTTTCGTTGAACAAAGGTTAAGGAAATTATTAGAGCTAGAGGGGATCGACGCTAAGGTTGTAGCCCCCGTACCTTGGTTCCCATTAAAATCAGAGCGATTTGGAGAATATGCGAAATTCGCTCGAGTTGCGGATAAAGAGGTAAGGAACAATATCCCTATATTTCACCCAAAGTTTTTGGTTATACCAAAAGTAGGAATGATTTTGGCGCCTTTTCTATTAGCTATTAGCACCTTGTTTTTGGTAAAAAAATTTATAAAAAATAAGTTTGATTTTGATTTAATTGATGCACATTATTTTTATCCAGATGGGATCGCCGCAGTAATAATTGGAAAACTCTTAAACAAACCCGTAATAATTACAGCGAGAGGCACAGATATCAATTTAATATCTGATTATTTTCTTCCTCGAAGAATGATTCTTTGGGCGGCAAAACAAGCAAAGGCAAATATAACGGTAAGTAAAGCGCTAAAAAACAAGCTTATCGAGATAGGCATTGACCCAGAGAATATTCATGTTCTGAGAAATGGCGTAGATTTAGATTTTTTTAAGCCACTTGATAGAGAAAAATTGAGGCTTAAGTTAAACTTAAATAGGAAAACATTAGTTTCGGTTGGTAATTTGATAGAATTAAAAGGACACCATCTGATAATAGAGGCTATGAGGGACCTGCCTGAATTTGTATTACTGATAGTTGGCGGTGGTCCAAATTTAGCATTTTTAGAAGCATTAATACAAAAATATAAACTTTCAGATCGTGTGACACTGCTAGGTACTGTGTCTCAGCAGCAACTAGTTGAAATTTATAATGCTGTAGATGCTTTAGTATTGGCTTCAAGTCGCGAGGGTTTGGCAAATGTGTTGCTCGAATCTATGGCTTGTGGAAATCCAGTTATTGCAACGAATGTTGGTGGAACCCCTGAGGTAGTTACAACGCCTGAGGCAGGAGTCTTAATAAAGCAAAGAACCGCAGAAGGGATAAAAGATGCAATTTCAACACTATTTCAATCCTATCCAGATAGGAATGAAACTAGAAAGCATGCCGAAGGTTTTTCTTGGAACGTCACTGTGGATAAGTTATCACAGTTGATGACGCAAGCCATTTAAATAATAATAACAACAATCTAATTAATAGAACCATGAAAATTTTGTATCATCACCGTATAGCCTCTAAAGACGGGCAATACGTTCATATTGAAGAAATTGTTAATGCTTTAAAATCCCTTGGTCATGAGATCATAATTGTCGAGCCGGGATCAATAAGTGACAAACAATTTGGTAAAAGTTCAAGTTTTGTAAGATCAATCAGAGATTTTTTGCCAGGAATTATCCATGAATGGCTGGAGTTTGGATATTGTTTCTTAGATTTCATAAAACTAACAGTTACTATTTTAAAAACTAAACCTGATTGCATTTACGAGCGATACAACCTTTTTTTTCCTTCTGGTATCTGGGCGAAAAAATTATTTAGATTACCTTTGATTCTTGAAGTAAACGCACCACTATTAGATGAAAGGGAAAAACATGACGGTATTAGTGCTAAAAAATTGGCACTATGGACTGAAGGATATGTTTGGCGATCAGCAGACCATGTTTTGCCAGTGACTCATGTTCTTGCAGAAATAATTAAAGAAAAAAATGTCGAGGCAAAGAAAATCACTGTTATTCCAAACGGGATAAACAAAAAGAAATTTTCTGGGTCGTTAGTTAAATCTGAAGAGATTAAATCTAAGTATCAATTAGGCAATAAGTTAGTTTTAGGCTTTACAGGATTTATTAGGGAATGGCATGGGCTTGATAAAGTCATTGACGTAATAAGTTCACATAAGGAAGAAAACTGGTTTTTATTTATTGTAGGTGATGGTCCTGTTCGGGAGGCACTTGAAGCCCAGGCTAAGCAACTGAACATTACTGATCGAGTCAGTATTACAGGGATCGTATCTAGAGATGATATGGCTAAGTATGTATCAGTTTTTGACATCGCATTACAACCCGACGTAGTTCCTTACGCATCTCCTCTAAAGCTATTCGAGTACATGGCCTCTAGTAAGGCAATCTTGGCACCCAATAGAAAAAATATAATGGAGATTTTATCTGATGGACAAGATAGCATCTTGTTTAGCCCAGAAAAAAGTGGAGATTTCATTACTAAATTGGAAGAATTATGTAAATCGCCTAATAAAATATCTCAGCTTGGGAAGGCCGCTTTAGAAACTATTGAAAATAAGGGATTATATTGGCTGGAAAACGCAAAAAAGATTGAATCCTTATTTTTAGGATTAAAAAAATTGCCCCAAAAATAATCACGACACATTTCAAACTAAGTATTCATAGAGAAAAAAATGACATTTATAGCAGGGTGGACTGGATTTAAGGCTGAGGAAGAGACGCTTGGCTTTTTAGATACTATTAAAAAAAATGGCGTAGACAAATATGGTTCAAAGCCAGTCATAGAAGTTAATAGCTTGATCGCTTTTGCTGTAGCTGGCGGTGAAGTTTTAATGAATAATGAGAATTATTTAGTGGCTATTTTAGGAGGACAAAGTTCACGCAAAGATAATCAGCCCTCTATAGATAAATTGATTAGCGGGTATGAGCAAGGGCTAAATTTCCTTTCTACATTAACGGGGGGATTTGTTTTTCTGATTTTTGACTATAAAAGAAGAAAATTATTAATTGCTCTAGACCATATTGGTCAAAAAAGCCTCTATTATTCTAATACTAAACATGGCCTGGTTTTCGGTTCCACTGCTGATGCTGTGGTTCAACACCCCCATGTTAGCAATGAAATTTCTGCACAAAGTATCTACGATTATGTGTATTTTCATCAATGCCCAAGCCCTAATACAATATATACAGATGTCAATAAATTAGAAGGGGGGCAAGTCTTAATTTATAACTCTGAAAAAGTGTCTCTAGAGCGTTATTGGATGCCTCATTTTTCAGAAACGATGGAAGATTCGATAGAACAGGCAGGAGAAAGTTTACAGCACAAAATATTTGATGCCGTTAAAAGGTCAGTAGGACAACCTGAATCTACAGGTGCTTTTTTAAGTGGAGGCTTAGATAGTTCCACAGTGACAGGGGCCTTATCTAAGGTTTTTCCAGAGAAAGCCAAAACCTTTTCTATAGGTTTTCCTGTGGAAAGTTACAACGAGATCAGTTTTGCACGAATTGCCGTAGATCGTTTTAAAACGATACAGCATGAATATTTTATTACACCTGAAGACACCGTATCTGCCATACCAAAAATTGCAGCTTTTTTCGATGAACCTTTTGGAAACTCTTCTGCATTAGCCGCATATTACTGCGCAAAAATGGCTAAGAGTGAAGGTGTTAATGTGTTACTTGCTGGGGATGGTGGTGATGAGTTTTTTGCAGGAAATGAGCGGTATTCTAAGCAGCTGCTTTTTGAATATTATCAAAAAATACCACTCCTACTGCGGGATCCTTTGAAAGCCGGCCTCTATAATATGCCAGACTTTTTGCTTAAAAATAAAATTTTATTTAAAGCTAAACGTTATGTAGAACAAGCTGAGACACCGCTGCCCGATAGATTAGAAGACTATAATTTTTTACATAGGCATCCAGTAAATGAGATTTTTCAAACAGATTTTTTACAACAAATAAGAACGACACGGCCGTTGGAAAGTTTGCAAGAGTGTTACAACTTACCCCAACAAGCTGGTGTACTTAATCGTATGCTGTACATGGACTGGAAAACAACACTGCATGACAATGATTTAGTTAAAGTCAACAGAATGTGCGAACTGGCTGGGGTTTCAGTTGAATATCCTTTGTTAGATCAGGGTATTGTTGAATTATCTTGTGGAATCCCATCTTCAGTAAAAATGAAAAATCGCCAGCTACGTTGGTTTTATAAAGAAGCAATGAAAGGGTTTTTACCTGAACAAATTTTAAATAAGCCTAAACATGGCTTTGGTTTACCATTTGGTATATGGCTGAAAGATCATCAGCCATTGAAAGAACTTGCCTATGACAGCATAGGTGATCTTAAAAAAAGACACTATTTTCAACCAGAATTTCTTGATCACACCATAAAAATGCATCAAAGTATTCATGCTGCCTATTACGGTGAATTAATTTGGGTGCTAATGATGTTAGAACTATGGCTGCAATCAAGATAAGGATGACCTTTTATAATGCTTGAAATAGTTAGAAGATCAATTTTTTTTGGATTAAAAAACTTAGCGACACTGACTTCCGGGCTGGGTAAGGATAAAAAGCTTTTTATACTCATTTATCATCGAGTTCTTGATAAACCTGATTTTATGCGACCAGGTGAAGTTGATATAGACTCATTTGATTGGCAAATGGCATTAATATCAAAATACTTTAATGTTCTGCCTCTTAATGAAGCCGTTGAAAAAATGCAGGATGGTAAATTACCGCCACGAGCGGTTTGTATCACATTTGATGATGGTTATGCCGATAACTTGCATAATGCAGCACCCGTTTTGAATAAATACGGATTAACTGCTACTTTTTTTATTGCTTCGGGTTATCTAAATGGAGGGCGAATGTGGAATGACTCTATTTTGGAGACTCTCAGAATCATTCCTGATTCAAAATTAGATTTAAGTGACATTAACTTAGGGAGCTATGATCTTTCTACTTTAAAAAATAAAATGTCTTCGGCATACGCAATCATAAGTAAAATTAAGCATCTGGATTTTTCACAGCGCCAAGAATATACACAGCGAATATCTTCAGAAGTTTCGGGTTTACCTGATGATTTAATGCTTAATTCTGATCAGTTAAAACAACTTTTAGACCATGGGATGGAAATAGGCGGGCATACTGTAAATCACCCTATTCTTGCAACTATGGGAAAATCTGAGGCAAAAAAAGAAATATTAGATAATAAAATTTTCCTGGAAAAGTCTCTAAAAACTAAAATTCGTTTTTTTGCGTATCCTAATGGCAAGCCTGGAGAGGATTATTTGCCCGACCAAGTTGAAATCATAAAGGATTGTGGTTTTGAGGCTGCTGTTTCTACACAATGGGGTGTTTCAAAAAAAGGAAATGACTTTTTGCAGTTACCTAGATTTACTCCTTGGGATAAACGCCCAGAAAAGTTTATGGCCCGGATGGCCTACATGTATATTTCAAAGCCGTAAAATACCAAAATATGAGAGACATCCTCCTAACAATAGTCGTTTTTGGCACAATTCCTTACATTTTTAAAAGACCTTATATTGGCATATTAGTTTGGTCGTGGATCGGATATATGAATCCCCATCGACTAACCTATGGGTTTGCAAGATCAATGCCGTATGCACAAATTATTGCAATAGTTTTATTTGTTTCATTTCTCTTTTATAAAAATAAAAAGATGTTTCCAGTAAACACCATTACTATAATTTGGATGATCTTTATTATATGGATGGGAATAACCACTTTCTTTGCGTATTATCCAGATCTTGCCTGGATTGATTACCTGAGAATACTTAAAATTCAAGTGGTTATCTTTTTTACTATGGCGTTGATTACTGATCTCCAAAAATTACGACAACTCATTTGGGTGATAGTTTTTTCAATTGGCTTTTTCACCCTAAAAGGTGGGGTTTTTACTCTACTTTCTGGTGGGAGTCACCGTGTTTGGGGGCCTGACAATAGTTTCTGGGGCGATAACAATGGTGTCGCATTAGCAGGTTTGATGGTTTTCCCCCTCATGTTTTATCTCTATAAAGTACATGAAAACAAATGGATAAAAAAAGGATTGTTTATTACCATGGCCTTTACTCTTTTAACTATAGTCGGCACACAATCTAGGGGAGCTTTAGTTGCAATTGCAGCAGTTGCTGTATTTTTTTGGCTCAAAAGTAATAGTAAATTTATTTCTGGCATTTTTATTGTGCTGATGGGACTAGCCATATTATCTTTTTTACCGGACTCGTGGTTTAAAAGAATGGATACTATTGCCACATATGACCAAGATGCTTCTGCTATGGGTAGAATAAATGCTTGGCAATACAGTATAAATGCAGCGAACGATAATTTTACAGGTGTAGGTCTTAATTCATGGAGTTTAGAAACTTTTAAGCTTTATGCGCCAAATCCTACCGATGTCCATGCTGCCCATAGTATCTTTTTTAGCGTGGTGGCGGATCATGGTTGGCCTGGGGCCTTAATGTTTGTTTCGATTTTTTATTTGTTGTGGAGGAAACTGACAAAGGCAATATCTCGGACGAATGGTATTGAATACTTTAAAGAAATTAATTTGTTGGCAAGAATGTTCCAGGTTAGTTTTATCGCGTATTTTTCTGGGGGTGCATTTTTAAGTATGTCTTATTTTGACTTGCCTTGGCATTTGGTAAGTTTTGTGATTTTATTGGATACATTCATTGAGAACAATCAATTATTAAAAACTGCCTAGGAAATTGTTTGAATCAATCAGCTATTCAATGACTTAGGTTTTTTCTTATAACCAAAGTAAGTGTGCGTTTAGAATCAAGCAAGTTCCTTATCTATATGGTGGGCTTTCAGCCCCCAGCTAAATAAACTAGCGATACGTTTATTTCCCTGTCGCAGGCGAGGTAACAGCATTTTCATCCAATGCTGAATGACTGAATACCCAATTTCGGGATGATCGTTGAAAAATATTTTTAATTTGTCGGCATCAACGATGGCCAATTCACATGCTGACGTCGCTTTAACGGTTGCGCATTGCGGTTGATCATCAAAAAAGCAAAAATGCCCGAATTCCTCGCCCTCAGAAAGTTCACATAG
>VAPK010211523.1_pt1 | contig 11312 bp, 8 predicted proteins | sample 3395031 | NCBI WGS metagenome assembly VAPK01 (sample SAMN08290443, study PRJNA428436) | hydrothermal vent metagenome | isolation source: Deep-sea hydrothermal vent chimney 1 | place: Pacific Ocean: Juan De Fuca Ridge
TATTAAAACTATTTTAGATGATGCACGTAATCATGTCTATCAAAAAGTCAATTTTATTATGGTGGAAGCCTATTGGAATATAGGTAAACAGATAGTGGAAGAAGAGCAAAATGGTAAAGATAGGGCAGAGTATGGTTCTTATCTCATTAAAGAACTTTCTAAACAGCTTAGTCAAGAGTTTGGTAAAGGGTATAGTCAACAAAATCTTAGAAATATGAGGCAGTTTTATACGCTATTTTCAATTCGCTCCGCACTGCGTAGCGAATTGACTTGGAGTCATTATCAGCAATTGATACGTATAGACAATAAAAAACTCTTTATCTCCAAGTACAAGCTTTATCTACCTACAGAAGATGAGTTTAGGGCTGAGATTGGGAGGAATGTTTTGGGGTTCAAATGTTAAAAAATGTTATCTCAAAGTTTCTACCTAAAAAAATAGAAGATGTAAGTGTTCAAGCTAAACAAAAAAGTATAGTTACTGAAGTTAAGAAAGAGGCTATAGCGATAAATTCAAAACCTAAAATATGCTGTATAGATATTAATGAGAGTGATATTGAAAGCTTGAAAGTATCTGGCTTTAATATAGCAGCATCAGGAACTCTAGGTAGTAAGGTATCAGTTCCAAATAAAAATAAAAATGATAATTCACAAGTATTGCCTAATTATGATTTTCCTAGTAATTTGCATGAATTTGATATAACAATAATTAATCAAGACAATGTTGGAACAATAGACTACAAACACGATGAACATATACGAACTCATCATACTGGTATGAAAGAGAATGTACTCTTGTCAAAATATCCTGAGACTGTATTTGATCCTAGACCATTAGGTAGTATGCTGTTAAAAGGTGCATTGAATAAATTAGGTGATAAAAAACATTTAATTATAAATTTTACAACCAAAGAATATGATGTTTATTATCAGCCAATAGAAGTAAGAGATGGTACTTATTACACAGAGGACATTTTTAGTTGTAATATTTTTGATTTTAACGAATCTATTTTTTTATCTAATCAAAAAATAGGAGAAGAAGTTAGTGTTTGTGTAAAAGATGAACAATTAAAATACATTTTAAATAAGTATTTATATGAGGTAACATATAAGCAAACATTTCAGCATCCTACTAACTATGATAGCGGTAAGCATACTCCTAAGCCTAATTATATTCCTTTAATGAAGAATGCAAGTAATGATATTGTATCTATGCTTATTTTTGATGACAAGAAGATTATTTTCCATTTTCCACAACTAAAAGAAAAAGGAAAATTTCTTAATGAGTTCTTAACACAAGTAGCACCAAATTTAATACCAGAACTTTTCCCATATTCAACTGCTTTTAAATGGAAAGAGCATGAAGATTATTGGTTACCAAATCATAAAAAATTACTAGAAGAAAAAGAAATTTTAGAAATTGAATATAAAAAGAAATTACATAAAAAAAGTGTGGAAATAAAAGAGAACCTAAATCAGTATTCTTTTTTACATGATATGCTTACTAAATCGGGTGATGATTTGGTTCAGGCACTTATACAGTTTTTAACATGGCTCGGATTTGATAATGTTATAGATGTTGATGATAAAAAAGATGAGAGCACTATTTTAGAAGAGGATATACAAATACAATTGCATGAAGGCTTATTGATTATTGAATGTAAAGGTATTGGAGGGACATCGAAAGACTCAGAGTGTAGCCAAATTTCTAAAATAAAACATAGGCGATGTAAAGAAAGAGATAGTTTTGATGTATATGCATTATATATTGTGAATCATCAAAGATATTTACCACCTTTACAAAGAACAAATCCACCTTTTACACAGCATCAAATAGATGATGCTGTTTATGATGAACGAGGTTTAGTTACATCATGGCAACTTTATAACTTATATACTGATATTGAAAATGAAATAATAAGTAAAGAAGAAGCAAAAAACTTATTATTGGAATATGGATTAATTGAAGTCAAACCACAAAATCTAGTATTTATTGATGAACCTAAAGAATTGTTCATGGATGGAGAAGTTTGTATTGTTAATATTGAGAATATAGATATTAAAATAGGTGATATTTTATATGTAGAAAAAAATAACAAATATGAAAAAGTTATTTTAGAAGAGATAAAGATAGATGGTAAATCTATTGAAAATACGAATAAGGGTGAATTAGGTTTAAAACTTAGTAAAGCTATAAGGAAAAAATCAAAATTATATAAAAAGAATTATGATAAGAGTTGATATGATATTTTTTTTAAACGGATGTAAAATTTACCCATAAACAAAACAAAGGCAAAAAATGACAGATAAATTCTACATGCAACTAGCCCTAAACGAAGCATGGAAGTACCAAGGGTTGACGTATCCTAACCCTGCTGTGGGTGCAGTAGTGGTGCTAGAGGGGAAGATACTCTCTGTAGAGGCACACCAGAGGGCTGGGACTTCTCATGCAGAGGTGTTGGCACTTATCTCTGCATATACTACTATGCAAAGGTCAAAAATAGATTTTGACCCTACAGATGCGTATTTGTCCCATAAATTTTTATTGTCTTTGCCTAAAGACTTCTTTTCTAAATGTAGCATCTATGTGACACTAGAGCCTTGTTCTCATGTAGGACAAACGCCTTCTTGTGCAAATTTATTGGAAACACTAAATTTAGCAAAAGTTGTCATAGGTACAAAAGACCCCATAGTAGGGCATGATGGTGGAGAAAAGAAATTAAATCATACCGTTATGGGGGTACTTGAAGTTGAGTGCAAAGCCTTACTGGAACCTTTTATGATATGGCAAAAGAGAGCCTTTGTACTGTTTAAACTAGCACAAACCTCTAATGGACGCATAGGGGGTGGATACTTAAGTTCTAAAGCTTCATTGATACATGTTCATCAGTTACGGGAAGTGTGTGATACTTTACTCATAGGTGGTAATACAGTACGTATAGATAGACCTACATTGGATTGTAGATTTGTCGGTGTAAAAGCTCCTAATGTGACTATTTATAGTAAAAAAGATAATTTTGATAGAGATATTCCACTTTTTAGTATTGAAAATAGAGAAGTAAATATAGTAGATAACCTTGACTTTTTATCTAAGCCATCTTTTGTTATGGTCGAGGGTGGAGAGGGGATGCTTGAGGCTCTAAAAGATAAGATAGATTGGTTACTTATTTACCAAACCCCTAAGCTCTCTCCCAATAATTTAACCTATAATACTACAATGAATTTGGAGTTTTTACACCAAAACAGAAAAGATATAGATTTAATGATATGGAGCAGACAAGTTGGGCATTGAAAAACTCACAGATAGACAGGAAAAACAGGACAAGATAGTAGGTATGTTTGATGATATAGCATCAACTTATGATTTAGCAAATAGAGTATTGAGTATGGGGATTGATATTCAGTGGCGTAAAAAAGGTTGTGATAAAGCGTTTGAGATATTGAATCAAAAAGAGTTAACTCAAATAACTGATGTAGCAACTGGTACTGGTGATTTGCTTATTTATTGGGAAGAACAAGCTCAGAAAAATGGTGTAACTATTAACAAATATGTTGGAATCGACCCCTCTGTTGGTATGCTTGATGTTGCCAAAACAAAGGTTGATTTTGCAGAGTTTATAGAGGGTAAAGCACAGGAATTACCTATAGATGATGAGAGTACGGATGTAATCTCCATAAGTTATGGTATCCGTAATGTTGTTGACAGAGTTGAAGCACTGCAAGAATTTTGCCGAGCTTTAAAGCCAAATGGTATTGTAGTGATACTAGAATTTACAAAACAAGATAGAAGTAGTATTATCGATAAAATAGTTGATTTTGGTATGAAAAAAGTATTGCCAAAAATAGGCGGATTTATATCTAAAAATTATGAAGCATATCAGTATTTACCAGAGTCCATAGAAGAGTTTTTAACAACTGAAATGTTGGCTCAAGAGTTGGAAGAAGCAGGATTTGAGATGAAACATACAGAGTCCTTTTCTATGGGAATTAGTACATTATTGGTTGCACAAAAAAAATAATATAGGGTGTTGTCTCCTGACGACACCATTAAATTCCAATTATAAAATTGGTGTTGTCGGTGGACAACACCCTACGAGGTTAAAATGTCACAATCTATGATGAGCGTAAGCTCCCTCAATACCAAAATAAAATCACTCCTAGAAGCAACCTTTATGCACATACTTGTAGAGGGGGAGGTTGCATCTGCTACTTATCATACATCAGGACATCTCTATTTTTCCATAAAAGACAAAGAGAGTTCCATTAAGTGTGTGATGTGGCGTTCTGCTGTAGCTAAGATGAAGTTTCGTATAGAAAAAGGGATGCATATTGTAGTTGAGGGGTCTGTATCAGTTTATGCACCTAGGGGAGAGTATCAGTTTCAGACTGTACGTATAGAACCTTATGGCAAAGGTGCTTTGGCATTAGCCTATGAGCAGCTGAAAGAACGACTTAAATCCAAAGGCTATTTTGATGCACATAGAAAAAAAACTATCCCAAAACATATTCAAAAAATAGCATTAGTAACTGCCAAAGATAGTGCTGCACTTCATGATATGATTAAGATTATAGAGAAACGTTGGTCATTAGTTGAAGTATTTATAATAGATACTTTGGTACAAGGAGAACAGGCATCCTTGCAGATAGCAAGAGGATTGAAGTATGCAGATAGTTTGGGTGTAGATGTTGTAGTGGTAGGTCGTGGTGGAGGGTCAGTAGAAGATCTCTGGTCTTTTAATGAAGAAGAAGTAGCCAATGCTATTTTTGCTATGCAAACACCAGTAGTCTCTGCTGTAGGACATGAAGTAGATGTCATGATAAGTGATTTTGTAGCAGACTTACGGGCTCCAACACCAAGTGCAGCGATGGAAATGATCTTGCCTGATAGTAGGGAGATGCTTTATACTTTAGGAGAGTATAGTAAGCGTTTTGAACACAGTATAAAACAAAAATTAAATCAAGTTACGCAGGAGTTAAGACATACAGAAGAGATATTTTTAAGATCTTCCCCCTCACGACAACTTAAAGAGTCACAGGTAGAGTTTAAGCGTCTTGAAGAGGAGTTTAGTAGGGTCATCCAGTATAAACTAGAACGATTTTCTTCTAGATTACCTGAATTTAAAAAGAGTTTTACTCAAAATATACATTTTATGTTACAACAAAAAGAGCAGCACTTGGATTATATACTTAAAAAAGTAGAGATGAATGATCCTAAATTGCAATGTAAAAAAGGTTGGGCACAAGTATCTTTACATGGAGAAGCTATTGTGTTGAATAAACTACAGGTAAAGGACAAGTTTATACTTGAGGATGCTTTTGTAAAAATAGAAGCTGTATGTTTAGAAAAAAATAGATATTAATTATTGTATGTATGATATAATCAATTTCTATAAGGATAAAGGAATTAAATGGAAACAATATTGGTGGTAGTACAACAGGCATTTAATCAAATGACATTAGGGACTATTCTTCTGTTTGCCTTTGTATTACTTTTTTTAGTTATTTATATTTATACTCTCAAAAAATCAAAAAAAAGACTAAAAGAATCTGTGGAAAGAAAAATGAAAATATTTCAAAAAACATTTGATATTTCAGAAGATGCTATTTTAATTTTATCAGACAAGAACGAAGTTATATATGCCAATAAATCAATAATTAAGTTACTAGACTTTAATGATGATTATATATCAAATCCTCCTATAATGCCCAAAATAAAGGTAAGTAAAGATTGGTTAGAATGGGATAAATTTATAAAGAACAATAATAAAGAAACAGAAGGGAAGATGCAATCATTTCTTCAGTCAAAGCTATTAGTAGATGATAAAGAGGTAGGTGAGATACCTATTAATCTATATATGGATACATTTCCTATAGATAATAAATATAAAAATTGGCATACTATTGTCTCGATACATAACATAAGTAAAGAAAGAGAAAAAATAGCTATTGGTTATCTCCATAAACTTACGAAATTACCAAATCAACCTCAAGCACTTCTTGACTTAAATGCACTCTATTCTAAGCTACATTTAAAAGAGCAAAAACTTGCACTTGTACTACTTGATATAGATAATTTTTCAAAATTACGATCTATTATTGGATACGAACAGGCAAATATTATACTTATAAAAATTGCTAACTATTTAGATGCTTTGGGAAAAGAACACTCTTTTTCTGTCTATCATACATATCATAATAACTTTTTACTAACTATCCCACATATAGAATCTTCTGAAGATGTTATGTCGTTAATTAAAATAATTCAACGAGAATTAGCAGCATTTTATAAAATGAAAGATACAAGGTTACATTTAACAGCTTCTGTTGGAATTAGTATTTATCCAGATAGTGGATCGGCTTTAAACCTTTTTGATAATGCATATAAGGCTTTGGCACAAGCAGAAAGAAGTGGATATGGACGAGTACAAATATATATACCAAGTGATGAACAGCATGATTATAATGAACTAATACTACATAATGAAATGCATGAGGCATTGAAAAGAGATGAATTTGAAGTTTATTATCAACCTATTGTTAAGGCTGAAAATAAGGAAGTGGTGGCAGCAGAAGCCCTAATACGCTGGAATCATCCAAAATACGGAGTGATACCTCCTCCTGCATTTATACCTCTTATGGAGAAAACAGGTTTTATTGTTGAGCTTGGGAAATATGTACTTGAAGAGGTGCTAAAGCAACAAAAACGTTGGGAACTTTTTAAATTTAAGCAGATAGAAGTATCTATTAATATTACTCTTCTAGAGATAGAATCAGAAGGATTTGTTGAAAATGTGTCCAAACAATTGCAACATCATCAAGTAAATCCAGAATTGATAAAGTATGAGATTACAGAAGGTTCTGCCATGATAAGTGAAGAGTTAACACGAAAACAGTTTTTGGCATTGAAAAAATTGGGTATCCCTATTGCACTTGATGATTTTGGTACAGGATATACTTCCTTTGGTTATTTGAAAAAATTCCCGGCTGATGTTTTAAAGATAGATAAAACTTTAGTAGATTATATTTTAACCAATAAAGAAGATCAAAGAATTGTAAAAGCAATGATAGATTTAGGACAAAATTTAGGTATGGAAATAGTTGTTGAAGGAATTGAGAATAAAAGAATGTATGAGTTAATAGCTTCTTATGGCTGTGACTTTATGCAAGGTTATTACTTTGCAAAACCTCTACCTGTATTTGAATTTCAAAAATTATTACGATAAGGAGTAAACATGGATATAAATATAATAATAGGAATCTTGACCCTTGTTATTATTGTCATAATATTTTTATGGCTGGATAAATATTATAAAAAAAAGATTTCAACTGTATCTGAGGAATTAAAGTTTTTTAAAAAAGAGAAAGAGTATTATGATGAAGTAATGATGGTCTTATCTAAAGACTTTGATGTTGTTTTTGCAAATCAAGCAGCAAAAAAACTTTTTTCACTAAATCAAGAAAATAGAACATTTGGTATTGGTAAAAAAATAGAGCTTAAAATAGATACTTCTGATCCTGAGGATTTTTTTGAAGTCTTAGAGAAACAATGCCAAATAAAAGAAGATAATTTTCATTTACAAAATGTCTTACTGGTCATATCTGGTAAAATGAAACAAGTTAATGTCTATGTAGATAAAAGTAGTTGGAATATAGATGAAACAATAATATGTATTATTGATATGCAATCAGTCGCTCCAAATAAAGAAATTACTACAACAAAAGATGGAAGTGAGGATTTCCTTACAGGACTATCTAGTCAATTTGTAGCCTTGACAGATATAAATACATTAGTAATGGAGAGCCAAAAGAATTCAAAATTCTTTACACTCTTTTTATTGGGGATAGACCATTTTTCTGATCTTCAAACGACTTTAGGACATGGATATACAAATCAAATATTAAAGAAAATCGCAAATTACTTTATAGATAATCCAGAAGAGAATATCCGTGTATATAGTATGGATTGTGATAAATTTCTACTTATATTAGATGGTGTATCTGATGAAGATGAAGCTAGAAATATTGCAAAAAAACTCATTGTCAATATAGAAAATTTTTACAAAGAAGATACTAAAGTGCACTTAACTGTATCTGTAGGTGGTGCAAGTTATCCTAATCATGGAGAGAATGCTGCAAAATTGATTAATCATATATACATATCGTTAGATCAGGCACAAAAAGAGAGTGAATCAAATGTAGAATTTTTTACAACAGAGTTTCAAGCAATGCATATAGACGAATCAAAAATGAATGAAGAGATACAAAAAGGGCTAAAAAATCATGAGTTCTTTCTTTATTATCAACCAGTGTTTAATTTAAAAACTGAAGAGATGATAGGTGCAGAGGCATTGATACGGTGGAATCATCCAGATTTAGGTTTAATTGCAGCTGGTAAGTTTCTAGATGTGGCAAAAAAAACTGGACTTATCATAGATATAGGAGAATATGTTTTCAGAGAAGCGATAAAACAACGTAAATTATGGAATGATAGTGGTTTGAAAAAATTTAAAATAACACTTAACCTTTCTTTAAAAGAGATGCAGGTAGATAAGCTTATCCAAAAATTAGAGACTTTATTTGAAGATAACTCTGTTGATCCAAGAGAGTTTAATTTAGATATTACTGAACATGCAGCAATGTCCAATATAGAAAAAACAGCAATGGAGTTTAAACTTTTTAAAGAACTGGGGCTTTCTATTTCTTTAGATAATTTTGGTGCAAATTCTTCCTCTTTAAAACATTTGCAAATGCTTCCACTATCTATGATTAAAATAGATAGATCACTTATATTTGATCTGTATTCTAATTTAGATCATCAAATTACAGTAAAAGCTATGATTAATTTAATTCATGGATTAGGATTTGAAGCAGTTGCAGAGGGAGTTGAAACATCAAAAGAATCAGCTTTACTCTATGATATGGGTTGTGATCATGCACAAGGATACTTGTTTGCTAAACCACTACCTGCAGCTGAGTTTCAAGAGTTATTAAAGTAGTCAAGTAGTAAAAAAGGCTAAAAGCCTTTTTTACATCATACCTGGCATCCCGCCCATTCCACCCATGTCTGGCATTGCAGGCATAGCAGTTGGAGCTTCTTTTATGTCTGAGACAGTAGCTTCAGTTGTAAGAAGTAAACTTGAAACTGAAGTAGCATTTTGGAGTGCTACACGTGCTACTTTAAGTGGGTCAATGATACCAGCCTCTATCATATCTACATATTCACCAGTTGCAGCATTAAAACCAAGATTGGCTTCAGTAGAGTTAGCGATTTTATCTGCAACTACACCAGCATCAAAACCAGCATTTTGAGCAATCTGTTTCATCGGAGCAAATACGGCTCTTAAAATTATTTGAGCACCTACCTCTTCATCATCAGCAAGATCAAGGTTCACAGCTTGACTTGCTTTAATGAGAGCAGCACCACCACCGATAACGATACCTTCATCTACAGCAGCTTTTGTAGCACTTAGGGCATCATCTACTCTATCTTTTTTCTCTTTCATCTCAGTCTCAGTTGCCGCACCTACTTTAATGACAGCAACACCACCAGAGAGTTTTGCAAGTCTCTCTTGAAGTTTCTCTTTATCATATTCACTTGATGTTGATTCAACTTGTGTTCTGATCTCAGAAACTCTTGCTTTAACTGCATTAGAATCTCCTTTCCCATCAACGATAACAGTGTTATCTTTGTCTATTACAACTCTTGTTGCTTGACCAAGGTCTGCAAGTGTTGCTTTTTCAAGTGAGAGTCCAAGCTCTTCAGTTATAAGAGTTGCACCTGTAAGGATAGCGATATCTTTAAGCATCTCTTTTTTTCTATCTCCAAAACCTGGTGCTTTAACTGCTGCAATGTTAAGTACGCCTTTAAGACGGTTGAGTACCAAGGTTGCCAAAGCTTCACCCTCTAAATCATCAGAGATAATAAGAAGTGGTCTTCCACTTTGTTGTATCTGCTCAAGTACAGGAACTAAGTCTTTTAAAGAAGTGATTTTAGCATCAGTTATAAGTACGAGAGGACTTTCCATCTCACAAGTCATTTTTTCTGTATTAGTTACAAAATATGGAGAGAGATAACCTCTGTCAAACTGCATACCCTCTACTACTTCAAGGTCGTCATTGATACCTTTTGCTTCTTCAACAGTGATTACACCATCTTTACCAACTTTTTCCATCGCTTCAGCGATAAGGTTACCGATAGCTTCATCAGAGTTTGCAGAGATAGTCGCTACTTGAGCTATCTCTTTTTTGTCTTTTACCTCTTTAGAGATTTTTTGAAGCTCTTCAATGATGGCATTTGAAGCTTTATCCATACCTCTTTTAACTTCGATAGGATTTGCACCAGCAGTAATGTTTCTAAGACCTTCTTTAAAAATAGAGTGTGCTAATACTGTTGCAGTAGTTGTACCGTCTCCAGCTTCATCAGCTGTATTGCTTGCTACCTCTTTTACAAGTTGAGCACCCATGTTCTCTAAACTATCAACAAGTTCTATCTCTCTTGCTACACTCACACCATCTTTTGTAATGTGTGGTGCACCAAAACTTTTCTGTATAAGTACATTACGACCTCTAGGACCCATAGTAACTTTTACTGCATCTGCTAGTTTAGTTACACCATCATATAGACCACTTCTTGCTGTATCTGAAAAAAATATCTCTTTTGCCATTGAAAGTTCCTTTATTATTTTATGAGACCTAAAATCTCTTTACTTAGTAAGATGAGGTATTCAGACCCCTCTATAGTTATCTCCATACCTGAAAAATTAGCAAATACTACGATATCGTCTTCGCTGATACCATCTTCTTTTGCATCTTTACCTACTGCTATGACTTTTCCTTGTAGAGGTTTCTCTTTTGCTGTATCAGGTATGATAATGCCTGATGCTGTTGTGTTTGATTGCTCTTCTCTTTGGACAAGAACTCTATTTGCTAATGGTATAAATGCCATGTTAATTTCCTTATAACTATTAATTTAATCGTATTTTAACCACTTTACCTAAAATACTATTGACATCTAAGCACCTTTTAGATAAAATTCCGTCTCTTCAATACAAGTGGTAAGGTAGCTCAGCCGGTTAGAGCGCTGGTCTCATAAGCCGGAGGTCGAGGGTTCGAGTCCCTCTCTTACTACCACTTTAAAAATAAAATATCTCCTTATAATCACTATTAATTACTTTTGTATTTGACATTATTTTGACATTTTTAGTATATAATATGTAAAATTTAAATTAAAGATAAGAGCATGAGAAGTAAATTATGTAATATTTTCAAATATTTAATCTTAAAAAATATAAAAATATGTTATCCTTGTGCCATAA
>VAPK010685578.1_pt1 | contig 11312 bp, 9 predicted proteins | sample 3395031 | NCBI WGS metagenome assembly VAPK01 (sample SAMN08290443, study PRJNA428436) | hydrothermal vent metagenome | isolation source: Deep-sea hydrothermal vent chimney 1 | place: Pacific Ocean: Juan De Fuca Ridge
ATGGTGGGTGCCTTATGTGGTCTGATGGGTGTATACATTGTTCTAAGAGGCATGAGTTATATTGGCCATGGTTTGTCACATGCCGCGTTTGGTGGGGCCGTATTAGGCTATATTTTTAATGTGAATTTTTACGTCGGAGCGGTCATCGCCGGTTTTTTGGCAGCGTTGTTGATTAATCGCTTGGCAGCGGGTAACAAAATTAAATCGGACGCGGCAATCGGGATTGTGAGTACCGCTTTTTTCGCCCTGGGAGTGGCTTTGATTAGCCGAGTCAGAGAGTTTTCCCAAAGTTTTGAAGCCGCTTTATTTGGTAATATTCTTGGCATCACGGGATTTGATCTGACCGTGATTTTTCTGGTGTTTATTTTGACCTCATGCACGGTTTTTTTCCTATACAAGCCCTTACTGTTTTCTACTTTTGATGAGGAGACGGCGAAAGTTTTCGGAATTAAGGGAGAATGGATACAAACCATCTTTTCTTTATTGTTAGCGTTATCTATTATCGCCTCCATGAATATTGTCGGTGTCACGATGATCGCGGCTTCATTGGTGATTCCCGCATCGACTGCTCGTTTGTTAACGGATGATTTTAGCAAAATGCTCTTTTTATCGGTTGGTATTGGTATTTTGATGGGCGGTGGAGGTATGTATTCAAGTTTTCATGTCGATGCGGCATCGGGGGCAACGATTGTATTATTCGGGGCGTTTATCTTCTGTATTGTCTTAGCCTACAATGCGATCCGTGATAAAATCGCACAACATGAACACTTGCATCGGCATGGTGAGATTGTGCATTATCATTCGCATGCGCATGAGGGCACTCATGTCCACGAGCACCTTGGGGTGGAACACCAACATTCGCATAAACATGATGATTACGAGCATGAGCATGAACATACCGAAGCTCACCACCGATCGCATGTTCAACGGCCTGTCGATGACAAATCTAAGAAGTTATAAATTAAAAATCGATATTGAGTCGCTTGTCGTTTGATTCGACGCTTGATCCCATAAGGATAAAACTTCAATTGCTTGCACAAACCCGTGCGAACCGCTGTCAAAAAAACGGTGGAATCCATTGTTTTTGTAGTTTTAAAACAGGATATCGTTCACTATCTATCCTAGGCTAGTTCATCCCCTTAGCTCAATTATAAAAATCCTCATGAAAATAAAAGTGCTTAATGATTTGTATGATATTGATTCAGCACAGTGGAATCACGTGTTGCCTGAGCTCTCCCCCTTTTTACGGCATGAATTTCTTGCGGCGATGGAATCATGTGATTGTGTGGGTCGTCAATGGGGTTGGTTACCGCAGCATATCGTGATGTTTCATGAATCGGGGGAGTTGTTGGGCGCGGTGCCTATGTATATCAAGCTGAATTCCTATGGTGAATTGGTTTTTGACTGGACTTGGGCGGAGGCTTACCAGCGTGCCGGGTTGGCGTATTATCCAAAGTTAGTGATCGGTGTCCCTTATACTCCGGTGGTGGGGTCTCGCTTATTGGTTTCAAGAAACGCTGATTATGCCACTGTTGCTAACGAGTTGATTGCTTTTTGTTTGAATTACGCAAAAAAATTGCAGGTATCATCCATTCACTGGTTATTCCCGACCATGCCAGAGTTAGCACGTTTAGAGCATCATGGTTTTAAGGCGCGCCTGGCTTGTCAGTTTCATTGGAAAAATCAAAAATATCATGATTTTGATGATTTTTTGAGTCACTTGTCTTCGCGTAAGCGTAAGAAAATAAAGAGTGAAAGGCAGCAAGTACGGGATCAACAAGTCATTTTTCGGCAATTATCCGGTGATGAGGCCACTGAATCGGATTGGCGCTCAATGGAATGTTTTTATCGGCATACCTTTATGACTAAAGGCGGGTTTGCCACCTTTAATTTAGCGTTTTTTAAAGCGATTGGACACAAGATGGGACAACAAATTGTGTTAATTTTTGCCACCTTGGCGGGCAAGGATATTGCCGGTGCGCTTTTTTTTAGGGATAGCCAACGACTTTATGGTCGTTATTGGGGGACGATGGTTGAAATGAAAGGGCTGCACTTTGAAACTTGTTATTATCAAGGGATAGAATATGCCATTCAACATGAGCTACAGGTTTTCGAGCCTGGCGCTCAGGGAGAGCATAAAATAAGCCGAGGTTTTTTGCCAACAACGACTTGGTCGGCTCACTGGATTGCCGATCCACGTTTCCGGGTGGCGATTCATCAATTTATTGAGCAAGAAGTGTCGATGATGAAAAAATATTGTGATGAGTTATCCGCCATGTCACCTTATCGGCGTGTGGAAAATTGACAACGCTGCAAAAGTTTAGCCTGTTATTGATTTTTTCTTGTTGGTGCGACTTTTGTTTGGCGGATAATTTTTTTTATGATGGATGGCAGGCGAATCCGAGCGGTATTGGATTGCAAGTTGCGCATAAGGCATTGTCATTTCCCAAAGGGTTTCCCTATGCTGATGCTGTGATCACAACCATTGATGCCTATCTATTTGATTATCGCTATGACGGGTTTCATGGGGGTGTCTTGGTTGGACGAAGTTTTGTGGATTTAACCGGGCGCGGCGAGTTAGGAGATGATGTATTATCGGGTTATTTGGCCGGCATAACGTTTCGAACTGGTCGATGGATGACTGATAGTACCAAGATAGGTTTAGATATTCGTTACTATTATCAGCAAGTTTTTGGTGATGAGGTGCAGTATACTCCTGAGCTCGTATGGCATGGCTGGAATGTACGCCTAGGAGCGCTAAGTAAAATATTAGATAATTTTAGTGTTTATTACGGTGTAAATAGTCACTGTCTCTTGGGATATCATCAAGCTGGCACAATGACTTCACGGATTTCCACATGCTATGATCCGTCTTTTTTTGGGGGCTTGGACATTTGGGTGGATCATGGAGGTAATTTGGGTGTTGAAGGACAGTTTGGTGAAATTCGTAAAATCGCCGTGTATTTTCAACGCAGGTACTAGGAGGTTGTCCGGGAATGGACAGCGCAATAACTTTTTTGTTTGACCTATTGTTTGATTTTAAGCGTACAATGATTTTTTATGTGGCTACTGAATATTAGGCGGCCTAATATTTGATTTCGTTTGGTCTTTGATTCCATAAGATTTTTTCTTCAGTTAGCAACATAAGTTGTATTAGCTGCTTCAGAAAAGCCGTTGTGATAGTTAAGTGAGTGAAATGGTATCTGATTCAAATATTCTGCAGTTTTTCCAATGGATATAAAATTTTTTTAGGTTAAGCTTTAGCCAAGAGAATTTCTGCTTGTGCGACGGATACGAATTCAGTCAGAATGTTAGAGGTTTTAGCGAATAGGGCTTGAAAGGTTATTTTGTGTTTTTTATGAGTGAATTATGCGGAGTACATATCTCCAGTATCAATAAACACACCTACCAAAGCGGAGAATCAATGTGGCAACAACTGAAGTGACTGGGGATCGCCGTGCAGAATCGCACAAAGCGATACAAAGATTAGTCGATCACCGGACTGAAATGTTAGCACTTTACGGTGAACTAGCCGCTCATCGGCCTTTTAAAGAATATCCTCCCTTGAATGAGTTATTACAGAAATTTTGTCAATCATTGATCGATTATACGGCGGATGCTCATTTAAGACTCTATCGCTTTATCGATAGTAAAAATGAGCGTCGTGCAACGATGCTTGATGCAGCTAAGTGTGTTTATCCAAAAATTGCTGAGTCAACGGATAAAATTCTTGATTTTAATGACTTGTATGATTCTTTAGAACAAGAGAATGATTTGGATAAATTGGAAAGAGAACTTTCTCGATTGGGGGAAATGCTAGCGGATCGTATTGAGCTTGAAGATCAATTGATTGAAGTATTATGTGCGCCAAGAGAAGAATGAGTGCGGTGTAAAACTGATTGATATTTTACATTAGCAAGTTTTGTGGTGACTGGGTGGTCGCTGAAATATGCACTTTATTCGCTGTCTGTTGAATAAGGTGCATTTCGGACGTGACATTTTTCGACTTATAAACCTAGCTGCCTGAGCAACCTGCGAACGATTTTGGGCTCGAACGGTTTATCACAAATGGCAGAAATGCCTGAGTTTTCGACGGCAGCTAACCGATTTTTATTGGTTTCACTGGTCACCATCATGACCGGGATGCTCGATTGGTGACTTTTGTTGCGTATATAGCAAATCAAATCTTTTCCATCCATTTCAGGCATATTGTAGTCAGTAATAATTAGGTCAAATAAGTGCTCATCAAGGCATTTGATGGCTTGTTTACCATTTTTTGCTTCAGTGAATTTATCCAGACCGATTGTCTGCAAAATGCTCTTTATAGAGCTTCTGGCCGTTCTGCTATCATCGACAATAAGCGTGGATAATTCTTCAATTTTCGCATTGTTGATGGATGGGTCTTCGGGTTCGAGGAAATCCAAGGTAGTGACTAACGCATTTTCCAGCTGAGTGATTTGAAATGGCTTGGGTAAAATGGCGATCACGCCAGCTTGGCGTATTGGATCTAAATAGCGAAAGCTTGTTTCATTGGATATTAGCATGAATGGAATACTTTTTAGTCCATTATGCGCGCGCATTTTTTGTACCAATTCAGTGCCTGTACTGTCAGGTAAATACATACTACTTATCACTAGGTCAGGCTGTAATGTTGGCATTGATTCAAGCGCTTGTTTTCCCGTTGTTATCAGATCAACATTATTGACGCCAAGATGTTGCAAATGATCTTTGATTACACTCTGTTGAGTTTTAGAGGGTTCAACTAACAGTATCAATAAATTACGTATGGAAGTTGGCATAGTTTTTTACGATGCAATTGAGCCGTTATTTTACTAGTTTCTGTGTTATCGAAATGTAGGCCTCAATACTTGAGGCTAAAAATAAAATCGGTGTCTCACGGAAAAGTTGTCGTATGCCCGTTCCTTGAATTTAAATGACTCGGTCGTTGCCACCGTCGATGGGAATTTGGGCGGCTGTTGTTTTCGCAAATGATGGACCGCAGACGGTGCTGACTAATTGGGCGACATCATCACTTTGAATTTCTGTTTGCAAAATATTTTTGGTTTTGTAGGCGGCGATGCTCATTCCGTAATGTTTTGCTCGGGCTGTCAGCACTTCTTCCGTCCAAATTTTAGTGTCGAATACGGCGTCGGGGTGAATCATATTTACTCGAATGTTATCTTTGCCCCATTCAAGGGCAGTGACTCGGCCAAGCTGATTTAATGCAGCTTTGGATGCAGAATAGGCGGCCGCACCGGGGCCGGGAGCGGCCACATTTTTTGAACCAATGATAACAACCCTTCCTCCTGAAGGGGATAATGAGAGAAATGGATGGCCTTCTCGTAATAGTGTGACATTAGCATCCAGGTTAACTGACATGGTTGATTGCCAATGATTGAGCTTCATTTTATGGATGGGGGTGCTTGCTGGAAATACCCCGGCACAAAGAATCATCATGTCTAATCCGCCAAATTTAGCAATCGTTTGTTGCAAAGCCTGTTGAACATGCATTTCGTTAGTAACATCACAAGTGATACCAAAATAGGCGGGATGTTGAAAAGATTGCTCTACACTCGGATCAATATCAATGGCTGTGACGGCGGCACCTTGATCAAGTAGCGTTTTCACGGTGGCTTTTCCAATACCTGATGCGGCACCGGTGACGCAAGCAATTTCGCCTGCAAACAGAGGAGGGGCAGGATGACGGCGTAATTTAGCTTGTTCGAGGTCCCAGTATTCCATATCAAATAGGTCTTTTTCAGGGAGTGCTTGATAACCACCTAATCGTGATGCCCGTAAAATGATATCAATAGTATGGTGATAAATATCTTGGACAATCATGGCTTCTTTGATGGTTTGGCCGACGGTGAGCATACCAAACGCGGGATCTAAAATAACCCGAGGCATGCAATCGAGCATTGTTTTGGGTGCTTGGGCATTTGGTGCATGCCGCTCAAAGTAAGCGGTATATTGTTCTGCATATTGGGCTAGGTTGTCACCAAGCATGGGGCGTTGTTTAGTGCGAATAATGTGATCAGGCGTGGCTGGACCTTGTTGGGATAAATGACTGACGTCGTGGTGATTGGCAAATGCATGCGCTTTGGGATGCGTGCTTTGACTTAAAATAATGGGTTTTTTTAGGGAGAGAGAAATGCGCTGGCGTAGTTGGGCAATTGGCTGGCTAGTGGGTTTGAGCTTGGTCGTTGCTGTGTTCGATAGTCTCCAAGCCTTTTGTGATTCCAAGTAGTGTTCGGCTTTGTTAACTAATGCAATCATGCGTTCATAGGATTGTTTGGCTGTCTCACCGAAACTGAAGAGGCCATGGTTCATTAATATCATACCAACTGTGCCAGCGGATGTTTCTCGTTGGAATGTTTCAGCGCATAGCCGAGCTAAGTCAAAACCAGGCATTATATATGGAATAATGACGACAGAGTTGCCGTAGATGTGTTGAATCTTGTCGAACCCCGATGGCGTATTGGTGATGGTGACAATGGCGTCGGCGTGGGTATGATCAACATATTTGTATGGCAAAATGGCGTGTAAAATAGCTTCCACAGAAGGGGCGGGGGCATTGGCGGTAATGCAGTGGGTTTTTAATTCATTGACCATTTGTGGGTCACTGAGTTTTTCTAATTTGGCTAACGCTAATAAGTGATCCATTTTGACGGGGCTAAAACCCGCCGGTTCAATGGTTTTTAGATCCCAGCCACTGCCTTTGACATATAAGATAAGCTCATCATTGCCAAGTACGTTTGTTTGCTTTATTTTGACGGAAGTATTGCCGCCGCCATGTAAAACTAATGCGTCATTCTGGCCGAGTAAACGAGAGCTATAGACACGCAATGCGAGTTCGTCTTGAAATTGTTGTGCATCTTGGTCATCCCATAAACTTTCCATAACGATAAATGTACGCTCCTAATATCGTGGTGGTAAATATTTCACCGGTGGCTGAAGGTGTTCGTGGTCTATTATCCTCAAAAACTCATGCCACCGATAGTGTATGTTTAGTCGGCGTGTTAATAAAAAGTTGTTTGACTCATTGGGTAGGTTTTGTTGCGACATGAGATGACTGATTTTTGAGGGGTGTTGAGTGAAGGAATGTTTGATGGCATATCTAGCACGTTTTAGGTGAGGTGTTTGAGTTGAAAGGCGAGAGGACACAGTACGCCCTCTCGCCAATCTTCTCCCCCCCCTAGGAGCCCATCTGGTTATTCGATGGATCAGATTTCTTAAAAGGTAAAATTAGCGCTTTCTCAATCTTAACCTTTTTAGGCTGTTCCGATGATGTGACATCGGTCAAGCTTTGCAATACATCGTAATGCTTAGAAACTGATGCCCACATCATATCATAGATACGTATAGCAGCGTCCAGTGGATTCTTATATTTTTTTCTTTCCATATCAATACGCCACTGTAATTTATTAATTCGTGCTTGGGTTTCTTTGTCAGGAAGCGTCGCGATGTATTGGTCAATCACTTCTTTGCGTTTTTTTTCGAAAGCTTCCGGGTCTTTTTTGGCGAGATCGCTCCAGTATTGAAAGCTTAAATTTATCGTTTTATCGTTCATTGTGATGGCTCCCCTGGGTGATGCTTGATATTTTGATTGGTTAACCGCAAAGTATAGATAAGTACTAGTTAATTCTTGCTTATAGGCAAGTTGTATATTTTTTGTGGGATGTACTTCTAATTTGACATGAATCGCGAGTAGTTTCAAGCCTAACTAAATTATAATGCGGTTTTTTGTGAAGAGACATTTGGGTGTATAGGCTAAAATTTATATCCATTGCTAGAGAGATTTTTCTGATATGTCCATAAATTTTGCACGGGTGAGGAGGGTGCTCAGCATCGCATAAAAGTGACTTTATGACAATGCTGATTAATTGTCATGCCATTGTCAAGTTAATGAGGTTTTTCATTAACGACAGCATTGATTGCATTCATCGCGGCACCCTTATGAATGGGCGCGTTCATTGATTCCAGCACGGCTTCCAAGGCGTTGACACAATAGATGACGTTCTTCAGCTGGCATGCATAGCCCATCAGGCCAATGCGCCAAACTTTTCCAGCCAGCGAGCCGAGTCCTGCGCCGATCTCTAGCTGATAGTCATTGAGTAAAATTTGCCTTACTTGCGCCTCATTTACCCGCTGAGGAACATAAATGGTATTTAACTGAGGGAGGCGATGAGCTGGGGCAACCAGAAAATTCAAGCCCATTGCTTCGAGGCCGGCTTTTAGTGCGCGGTGATGAAATGCATGACGTTCCCATGCCTTTTCTAAGCCTTCTTCTTTAAGAATGAGCAACGCTTCATGCAATCCGTATAAAGCATTGATCGGTGCGGTATGATGGTAGGCGCGTTTGGTGTTGCCACCCCAGTAATCCATGACCAGGTTGAGATCTAAAAACCAACTTTGTACTTTGTGGGTTCGTTGTTTTATACGCGCTACTGCTCGAGGGCTAAAGCTAATGGGGGAGAGTCCTGGGGTGCAAGATAGGCACTTTTGGGTGCCAGAATAGGTCGCATCGATTTCCCATTCATCGACTTTTAATGGAATGCCACCTAACGAGGTAACAGTATCGACGATGGTGAGGCAATCGTATCGATGAGCAATGTCTACTAGCGTTTTGACATCGGCTTGTACACCGGTGGATGTTTCAGCGTGAACGAAGGCGACCACTTTTGCGTCTGGACAATTTTTTAATGCGTCTTCCAGTACATTGGGGTCGATGGCTTCGCCCCATGGGATCTCTATCATGTGGGGAATGGCGCCGAGTCGAACCACATTTTCACGCATGCGCCCACCAAAAACGCCATTTTGGCAGATGATTACTTTCTCATCAGGTTCTACGAGATTGACAAAGCAAGTTTCCATACCGGCAGAGCCTGGAGCGGAAACGGGAATGGTGAGTTGATTTTTTGTTTGAAAAGCATATTGGAGTAATTGTTTCATTTCATCCATCATGCCGACAAAGGCCGGATCAAGATGGCCGATGGTGGGTTGCCCCATGGCGGTTAGCACTCTTGGATTTACATCGGATGGGCCGGGTCCCATCAGTGTGCGGGTTGGTGGTATAAATGATCGCTCAGTCATTTTATTTTGATGTCTCTTTAATTTATCTGGAGTTTGCCGAGTTTGACGACAAAGGCGGTAAGTTTAAAGTCAATGTGGATTGTCTGCAAGTGGGGGGAGTCAGCGGGTTGGCGTTGGGGTTGATTGATTGACTTTTTAATCTAGCGCTTTAATGTAGGTGAACATAATTATTTTAACAAAATTTGCGAAGCCTATTTTTTGCCCTTCAAGGCACGGCGAAGGGCGTGAAATAGGCGAGTCAATGTTAAAATAATTTTGATTGCCTGTTTAGCTGAGATCCCCCCAAAGAAATTGCAAAACGCTTAATGTGCTTAGTGCTGCTGTTTCGGTGCGGAGGGTGCGAGGACCAAGTTTAATGGGTTGAAAGCCATAATCTTGTGCGGCGTTGATTTCAGTGTTAGAGAAACCGCCTTCAGGACCGACTAATAGAGCGATTTTTGGATGAATGGGAGGTGGAGTACGGTGCAAATTTTTTGAGTTATGTGGGTGAAGTATAAATTTGCAGGCTATGTCTTGATTATTTTTAAGCCAAATTTCTAGTTTTTCTGTGTCAGCTATTTGCGGTGGTTTATTTCTGCCGCATTGCTCGCAGGCGGAGTAGCTAATTTTTTTCCAATGTTCAATTTTTTTTCGGATACGTTCTGGATCAGGTTTTATCGCACAGTATTCTGTATAAATGGGGGTGATTTTGTTGGCGCCAAGCTCGGTTGATTTTTGTATTGCAATATCCATACGGTCTCCACGTGAAAGGGCTTGGCCTAAATGGATATACAAAGGTGACTCGCGGTCGATGGCGTGAAACTTTTTCAGTTGAATATAAACTTTTCTTTTGGATAAACTTGAGATATTTCCATCATATTGACCTCCCGTTCCATTAAATAAAATTAACGGATCACCTATTTTTAAGCGTAATACCTTCAATAGATGGATTGCCGCTGGTTCTGGCAAGTCAATGATATGTCCTTCGGCCAGGGGTAGCGGAATATATATTCTAGCTAGGCGCATAGTGTCGATGGAGTTCGTGAGGGCGATGACGTTTGTCTCTGTATATCTATACCGATGAGTTTTTCCCAAACTCGGCATCGCTCAGTGTCATTATTGTTTATCAGTTAATACCTACATTTCGTGGGTGGAATATGTGGGAATCGCGGGGAGCATTGTATTTCACGTGGGTTTTCCTGAGGATGATAAATACTGGCTGTATTATCAACGAAAGAAAAATCAATGTGAGATCAAGCATCAAGCGAGATCATATGCGCGGATACGAAATGTAGGTTAAAATTGATCGACCGCTTTTTTCATTAGAAAAATATAATGTTTTTTAAAGAAAAAAGTTTTTTGGTGTTAGTCATTCAGCAAGAACCTAGGCGCTGAGTGATCAACCTTGGGCTTGGTTGGTTAAGTATTGATGAATGAAGCTTAGCTATGACTGTTGGTTAGTATCATTGAGGCGGGGTTCAACGCTTCATTGACTCAAAAAATGCGTTATTTTTTTTCGTTTCTTTGAGTTTGTCGAGTAGAAATTCCATGCCACTCACTTCATCCATAGGATGCAGTAACTTACGTAGTATCCACATTTTTTGCAATTCTTCAGGGGATGTTAATAGTTCTTCCCGGCGAGTGCCCGAACGGTTAATATTAATCGCTGGATAAATTCGTTTTTCGGCAACTTTGCGATCTAAGTGCAATTCCATATTGCCCGTTCCTTTAAATTCTTCAAAAATCACTTCATCCATGCGAGAGCCCGTTTCAACGAGGGCGGTGGCTAAAATGGTGAGGCTACCGCCCTCTTCGACATTTCGAGCCGCGCCAAAAAAGCGTTTTGGGCGCTGTAACGCATTGGCATCGACACCCCCTGTAAGCACTTTCCCGGAGGAGGGAATAACGGTGTTGTAAGCACGGGCTAAACGGGTAATTGAGTCAAGCAAGATGACAACGTCTTTTTTATGCTCAACTAGCCGTTTTGCTTTTTCAATGACCATTTCTGCCACTTGTACATGACGGCTGGCGGGTTCATCAAAGGTGCTAGAAACCACTTCGCCCCGAACGGAACGTGCCATTTCGGTGACTTCTTCGGGTCGCTCATCAATAAGCAAGACAATTAATGTGCATTCTGGGTGGTTATGGGCAATGGATTGGGCAATATTCTGTAGCATGACTGTTTTGCCGGCTTTTGGCGGAGAGACGATGAGGCCGCGCTGTCCCTTTCCGATGGGGGA
>VAPK011003859.1_pt1 | contig 11308 bp, 9 predicted proteins | sample 3395031 | NCBI WGS metagenome assembly VAPK01 (sample SAMN08290443, study PRJNA428436) | hydrothermal vent metagenome | isolation source: Deep-sea hydrothermal vent chimney 1 | place: Pacific Ocean: Juan De Fuca Ridge
ACGTCATAGGAGGTGGCATCAACTACGTGTCTGTCCAGATCCAGGGCAAGGTTGTAGGCATAGGTTCTCATATACCGCTAGTCATGCTTATTGATGGTATAATGGCATTTTTCATAGCCATTACGTATTCTTATCTAGGTTCTGCAATGCCCAGGGCAGGTGGAGAGTATGTGTGGGTCAGCCGAGGATGGAAAGGGGTCATGGGATTTCTTTCTTCTTTCTCTTTTTGGCTTGCTCAAGCTGCAGCAGCAGGTGCTATAGCCTTTATAGATCCTAATTTCTTTGGTACGTTCTTCAACCAGATAGGATTGACTGGGCTGGGACATTGGATTAACTCTCCAGCAGGTACTATCATTATAGGGCTGGCTATTATATGGCTTATATGGTTGATACATATCATAAGTATAAAATCTGTAGGGTGGAGTTCTATAATACTCATGATACTTATGTTTGCAGGTGGATTCTTCATAATATATTACGGTCTCACAAATAATCCTGCGGACTATGCCAGGGTTTTGCAAGCTCATGGTATAGATATGAACCACTACGTGGCGATAGGTAAAGCCAAAGCAGCACATGCCTCCATGAAGGATCTACCGAAAGCGCTGTTTATACTGTTTTTTGCCTATGTAGGTTTTACCTCTATGTCTCAAGCCTCTGGAGAAACGAGGAATCCTAAGAGAACCCTTGCCATAGCATTTCCGTTGGCTGTTACGATTATAACTGTTTACTTCATACTGTATGCAGTGGGTGTGTATCACACTGTTCCGTGGCAGTACATGCTGGGGCTACTTGAGTCTGGAAAATCATCAATGGTTAATGGACCAGCACTGATGGGATATGTTATGCCACAGGCCATAGCTGCTTTTGTTACTTTGATGGTAGCTTTTGCTCTGTTCAATGATCTCCCGCCCATATATCAGACCCTTACAAGGCTGTTTTATTCTTGGGGCGTTGACGGAGTTCTTCCAAAGTGGTTGGGTAATGTTAATGATAGGGGCGTTCCAGCTGTGTCAGTTACGGTTAATACTGTAATTATTTCAATTTTCTTCCTCTTGACTGTCTGGTTTGGGTGGGCTACTGAGATCTCGGTTGTCTCAGCAGCTGCCCTATTTATGTATGTGACTGTTGGAATTACGGCACTTACATTTATAGATCACGCTCCCCACCTGGAGAGGGAGTCTGCTCTCAAGCATAATTTTATGGTTATATTTGCGGCTTTGATAGCTATATTTGCTCCTGCTTGGCTGTTTGTTGAGGGTATAACTACAAGTCTCAATGAGAAGTGGTATCTCCAGTCCATAGTGCAGTGGATCATAGTTATGGCTGTAGGTGGATTTATATATTACCTTGCCTATCAGAAAGCTAAAGCGCAGGGTAAGTCGCTTGAGGATGTAATGAGAGATCTTCCACATTCTTGAGCCTTTGGGGGAATTTCCCCCCTTATCCCTTGTATTTTTTTCTGAAAGGATATATAAGTTATGTTAGAATTACCAGGGTTAGGTTATGAGGTTGTTTCTCTCTGGAAATGAAGCTATTGCTTATGGTCTTTTAGAGGGCGGAGTAAGATTCATCACAGGCTATCCTGGAACGCCCTCCAGTGAAATAATTCCATCAGCTATAGAATTTAAGAAGAAATTTAAACTGTGTGGTTATTTCGAATGGGCCACGAACGAGAAAGTGGCGTTTGAAGAAGCTTATGCTGCCAGCTTGACGGGGATCAATGCGGCTGTTACGTTTAAGCAGGTTGGGCTCAATGTTGCTATGGATCCGTTCATGAATGCTGCTTTGGTTGGAACAGTGGGTGGTTTTGTGGTTGTAAGCGTTGATGATCCCGGACCTCATTCTTCGCAGACGGAACAGGACTCAAGGTTTTTGGCTTTTTTTGCGAAGATTCCGGTCTTTGATCCGTCTACCCCAAAGGAGGCTTATGAGTTTGCGATAGAGTCTGTTTTGCTCAGCAGGTCATATTCAGTGCCAGTGATGCTTAGGAGCTCAACAAGAATTTCCCATTCCAGGAGGGATATAGGGGTAGATGCGTTGTCTGAGATTCCAGTAGAAGTTGGTTTCAAGAGGGATACTAACAGGTTTGCAGCTACTCCGCATTTCAGATACATACTGCACAAAAAACTGAATGAAAAAATAAGCGTGATAAAGAAGCACAATCGTCCCAGTACATTTTTTAGTGGTGGAGTGCTTATACTGACCAGCGGGATTAGCTTTGCTCACCTGCATGACCTTGTGCTGGAGTATGGTCTTCAAAAGAACGTAACCCTGGCTAAAATGGATATGCCTTTTCCCATGGATCAGGAATATATGGAGTCGTTTATTGCGCGTTATAAGCAGACTGTTGTAATAGAGGAAACGTATCCATTGATGGAGATGCAGCTCCTGGATAGGAGGAATATTAAGGGTAGGTTAGATGGCACTGTACCGTCGGAAGGTGAAATAACCCCCGATGCTTGTATGAAGATCTTAGAACGTGTTGGAGTGTTGAAGAAGAAGGTAGGTGTATCCGTTGCTCCTCCGTTTAAGAAACCATCGTTGTGCCCTGGATGTGGGCATAGGAGTGCGTTTTTTGTTATGAAGAAAGTTTTTGGCGATGGAGCCATATACACGGGTGACATAGGATGTTACACATTGGGTCTGAATATGGGTGCTGTTGATACTGTACACTGCATGGGGGCAAGCGTTTCATTTGCTTTTGGTTTATCAAAGGTATATTCCATGATTGGCAGGGAAAAAACTATTGTAGCCACGATAGGAGATTCTACGTTCTTCCATTCCGGAGTACCTGCATTAATTGATGCTGTACACTACAGGGTTCCGTTTGTGCTTGTGATACTGGATAACTCAACTGTTGCTATGACGGGTAATCAAAAAACCCAAGCGGATTCTGAGAGTTCTTCAGGTGAGGAAGCAACGCCTGTGTCTATTGAAAACCTTGTGAGGGGGATTGGAGTTGAGTTTCTAAGGGTTGAGGATCCTTACCACATGCATGCGGTAGAAGCTGTGCTGGAAGAGGCGCGGGAGTATGTTGGAACCCAAGGTAGGGTGGCCGTTGTAGTGTTGAGACACCCGTGTGTATACTCTGAAAAAGAAATAAAGAAGAATGTGAAGATTCCAGTTATTGTGAACGAAGAACTGTGTAAAGGATGCAGGATATGTGTGGATAAGTTTGAATGTCCTTCGATTGGGTTTGATGAGTCGCGTAACGTTGCTTTTATAGACAAGGGAACGTGTATAAGTTGTGGCCAGTGCATATACTCCTGTCCATTTGATGCAATTGAGGTGGAAGCGTGAAGATTGTTATAATTGGCAGTGGTGGAATGGGTGTTATCACCTTGGCGAGGCTTGTAGCCGAGGTATCCATCAGGGATGGCAAACCTTTGTGTTCCAGTGAAATACATGGGATGGCCAAAAAAGGTGGGATGGTTGAGGTTCATATGAAGATAGGCAAATATTTGAGCCCACTTGTAACCCGAGGAGATGCGGATTTTGTAATCATCATGGATAGTCTTTACACCGAGTATGCCAAGACCTTCCTGGGGGATAAGCTGATTACTTTGGATAAGGGTGAAGTGGAATCTATTGCGATGGAGTTTGGAGGACTAAGATTTTTGAGCACTTACATGTTTGGTAAGTTTATGAAAGTTCAGAAGCTTCTGTCCGGTAAGCTGGCCTCCGGGATTGTATGCTCCATGAGGGAGTCGGAGGTTAATATCAAGGTTTATGAAAGGGGAGTAAGGGGATGATTTTCAATGAGAAGATGGAAACTATGGCAAGGGATGAGATTGAAGCACTCCAGATTGAGGGGTTGAGGAACACACTTAGGCTCATAAAAGAGTCAGACTCGGTTCTTAAGAAAAAGTATGATGGGATTGAGCCTGGGGATATTAAATCTCTGGATGTATTATCCAATTTACCGTTTACGACTAAGGAAGACCTAAGAAAGGCTTATCCTTTTAGCCATATTGCAGCTGACAAAAAACTATGGATGAGAATGCATATGAGCTCTGGCACTACGGGTACGCCTATTATAAACGTAATGACAAGGTCCGACCTGGAACAGTGGGGAGAGATAATGGCGAGATGTTATGCTGCTTCCGGCGTTGGTCCTAAGGATACCGTACAAATCACGCCTTCTTTCGGTCTTTTTAATGGTGGGTTTGGATTTCACTACGGGGCAGAGAGAATAGGCGCGTTTATACTGCCTATAGGGGCTGGTAGAAGTAGGTTGCAACTTAAGTTCATTAATGAACTTGGAAGTACGGTGTTGTGTGCTATAGCTTCCTATCCGCTGAGGCTTATAGAGGTTGCCAATGAAATTGGATTTGACTTTAGAAACTCTAGTCTCAGAGTTGCTATCCTTGGTGCTGAGGTGTGGTCTGATGAGATAAGAGAAAGAATAGAGAAGGATATGAATGTAACCACATTTGACATAATAGGTATGACAGAGACTGGTGGAGTTGGAATGGGTATAGACTGCGAATACAAAAACGGCATACATGTGTGGGAGGATCATTACATAGTTGAAATTGTAAATCCTTACACGGGTTTACCTGTTGATGATGGGGAAGAAGGAGAACTTGTTGTTACCACCCTTTCCAGGGAAGGTTTACCGCTTATAAGATACAGAACTAGGGATATAACAAGAGTGGTTTCAAGGAAAAGATGCCAATGTGGCAGAACGCATATACGGATTGATAGATTCAAGGGTAGGACAGATGATATGCTTAAAGTCAAAGGTGTTAATTTTTATCCCAGTCAGATAGAATCAATATTAATGAAATATGATACCATATCTCCGTACTTCAATATAGTGCTTGAAAAGGTTAAGGGGAAGGGTGATGTAACTGTTATAGTTGAAAGGAAGAACGGTGTTGATAGTGTTGATGTAGAAAAAATGAGCAATGAACTCTATGACTTTTTGGGTTTTCATGTTAGAATTCAGGTGGTTCCAGAGGGTACGATAGAAAGGCCAGCGGGCAAGATGGTAAAGGTAATAGATAAAAGAAACAAATAGTGTTGATTTTTTTGGGAATGTAACCGATATTTATTTAAGGGAGGTTAGTGTTTAAAGGGTCACCGGTATGAATGTAGTTGGTATATTTGTAGTTATAGGAGCTATTGTAGGGGCTTTCGTGTATGCAGGTGGGAAGCCTCTTGTGCTCATTCAGATCTCGGAGTACATGACGCTTATAGGCGGGTTTTTTGGGATGCTCATAGCTTCCGCTTCTTCAAGCATACTGAAGAGTGCTTTCAAGGATGTAATACTCGGTATACTCAAACCGAATTTTGTTAACAAGAAGGTTTACTCTGAATTGCTTGTTATGATGTATAAGCTTTCTGTAAAGGTTAGAAAGGATGGTATTTTGTCTCTGGAGGCATTGGTGGAGGATCCTGCTTCCAATCCTATTCTTCAGGAGGCTCCTTCCATTCTTAAGAAAAAGGAAGCTCTTGACTTCTTGATAGATGCACTAAGGAACGTTGTTACTGGTATAGAAGTGGAGAAACTTGAGGACATGATGGATGATAATATAGAAGCTCTAGAAAAGGAGTTGATGGCTCCTGCAAAGCTGGTTGCTACCCTCGCTTCTGCGATGCCCGGTATGGGAATAATAGCCGCCGTTATGGGTGTTATACTTACTATGGGAGCCTTAGGAGGCTCTATAGAGCAGATAGGTGAGCATATAGCCGAAGCTCTGGTGGGAACTTTTCTGGGGTTGTTGCTCTGCTACGGTATTTTTGGCCCTATGGCTACATACGCGGAATATAAGGTGGAGGATTTGATTCAATACTTGAACGCTATGAAAAGAGGACTAATATTTATTACTAAAGGAGATGCTCCCATATTGGTGATGGAAGCAGTAAGGGAGAGTATTCCTCCTCTTCACAGGGTCGCATTTAATGAAGCTGAGAAAATGGCCAAGGAGAGCAGATAAAAGTGGCTGACGAGAACGGTAATATAGTCATAAAAAAGAGGTGTAAGAAGACGAAGTGTAAGGAAGAAAACTCAGCGTGGGAAATAGCTTATGGCGATTTTATGACTTCGATGATGGCGTTCTTCTTGATCATGTGGCTGATAGCGGCTACAAACGTACGAGTAAGGAAGGTTATTGCCTACTATTTTACGCATCCTGGTGCTATAAATATATCTCATAAGGGTTCAAGTGGAATGCCATCGACGGGTGTTTTTAATATAGGATCAAAAACGCTACCTATTACACCTATACCTGCAAGACCGAAAGTGCCGTCAGTGAATGCTATAAAACCTGAGGCAGGTGTAACTAATAACACAAATAACAAGATTTCTCCCATAGGTGAAAGGGAGTATCAGAAGTTAACAAGCATTATGTTGGGTCTTGAGAGGGAGATAAATACAAATAAGGGACTTTCAAGGTATAAGAATCAGATACAGATAAGAATGACACCAAAAGGTCTTGAGATTACTATTTTTGATAGGAATAAGCGACCTATGTTTGCTAACGGTTCTGCCGAGCTTGAGCCATATGCTAAGAAGATACTGGCAGTTATAGCTAAAAAACTTGTCGGGATACCAAATCCAATAGTGATTTCTGGTTATACTGATGCCACCAAGTATATGAACTCAAGGTTTTCCAACTGGGATCTTTCTACGATGAGGGCCAATGCGGCACGGCAGGAACTTCAAAGGGATGGCATTCCATCATCCCGTTTTTACAGCGTTGTGGGATATGGTGACACGCACCCTATACCGGGCACCAGCCCTTATGATCCTATAAATCGACGTATAGTGATTCTTGTAAAGAAGCTGTGACCTTCTTCAATCTCACTTATCTCAATTTATCTCAATAGAGATTCTCTATGTGAAGTATGTGGTAATAACCATCCGCACTTTTTATGACATCTATGTAAAGTGTCTTTTCTGAATCTTCTGCTCTACGAGTTATCATGACTTCCACCTTGAAGGTTTTAATGTTCAACAGGGTTTTGCCGGAGCAGAACGAGTTTCCCTTATATGGGATGCGGTTTATCTTCAATATTTCTACTCTTGATATGGCCGCTGTGGTGTACCTCCATGAATCGTACCTACCTACGGGCTGATACAGGACCAGTGTCCCGTTACAATTGTATGCGGCTATTTTGCAGTGGTTTAGTAGATAATATGCAGTTTTGTATTCCCCTTTGCTGAGAAGGTGGAAATAGACCCTTATGGTATTTTTGTAGGAGTGTGTTTTTACTGGTTTGAATCCTGATATAGTGAAATATGGACTTATGGAGTAGTTATTCGGGTCATTTTTGCTCGCAATAGCTACCCTAACTCTAGCACTTTCGTATATTCCAAATCCTGTTACAAATCCCTGGGGTATGTGCCATTTGAATTTTCCTCTAGAAGCTTTGGTTTTACAATTGTTTATTATCCCTGCATCTTTTCCACCAATGAGCACGGAAATACAAATCCTGCCCCTGCGTTCGCTCTTCCACCTTATTACGTATGTTTCACCTTCAAACCACATACTGGTTTCAGAGGGTGAAGTGATCATGATTTTTCCCATTGCGGTCTGGTTCCAGAACAGTAGCATAATAATAAAGATGGGATACAACAGTAACCTTTTCATAAACTACTCCTCTACTATTGGGTGATCGCTCGCTCTACGGCTACCACGAAAGATGAACCGCAGGATTCACATACAGATTTCTTTGTCTTGTGAACATTGTACAGTCTATTAACTCGTTTGCAAGCATATTTATATCGTTTTTATCCTGTTTATAGTTCCTATAGCTCCCTCAAATGTTTCATCGTCGGCTGCTTCCATTGTAAGTATAACCACTCTCTTGTTTTCTCTGCCGCTATTTTAAAGTTCAGACTGGGTATGGTGTCTTACTTGTGCGAAGGTTTCTGAACGTGTATAAGGTCTCTAATCCAGCGAATGCCGCTACGCCATCTGTTTTGGGCTTCACCCGAGTGGTGTATGATTGCATCGACCTTCATTTTCCGGTTCAGCTTTTGGCCCATGGGCCAAGCTACATGGAGAGATTGCCCATTCTGAACAGCTTATGTACCTCCTCTCCAATTCTCCGTATTTCTCTATATTTTTGGAGGTGTCAAATTGCGCTGTGGTTTCTTATATTTTGCTACGTATTGCTCGTTATAAAGGGGGTTTATATTGGAGGAGAGGTTGTAGGATCGGGATGGAGGAGTTGGTGTTGGTATGTGTCTATGATTGTTCTTCAAGAGGCTGGGTAACGTTAGAATAGTGCTACTTGGAGAGTATAAGATAACTACTGGATGCTTCAAGAGGACAAGCTATGACAGTTTATTTCGGCAGCATAGAGTGTTGGCTCAATTTCTTGACAAACCTCTAAAGTTTCCTATAGTTAGCAACGGTATGGGGGAGAATAGGCCTGTTTTAAAGCCAAAGAGAATAGCAGAGACTGTACTTCTTGTGTTGTTTGCTTTGGCTTTTATCATAGGTATAGGGTTATTGCTGATTGCAAGGGTATATGGTGGAATAGGGATTGTAAAGCAACGGGGTTTTGTTGAGTACAGTGTTTCATCAACTGCTCAACTGAAGAAGGAACTGGCTCTCTTTTCAGATGACTACAGAGCGAAGATGGTAAAACCTTACCTTTTGAAGAGTTTGCCACCGGATTTTGGTAAGTGTCCGGCCAAGGAGAGAGTTAAGCTCTTTATAAAGGTAATGCTTCCCATTGCCTTGGTAGCTAATGAGCATTTTGAGGCTCAAAGGAAAATATTACTCAGGATATGCAGTAAAATGAGGAGCAGTAAACTGAGTAAGTCTGATAAAAGGTTCTTGAATGCTTTGGAAGAAAAGTATAAAACAAAAAACGTGAAGATTCTGTTGAGGAGAGTGAGCGGAGTGCCCGTTGGGTTACTTATAGCTCAAGCTGCCATTGAATCCGGGTGGGGGGCTTCTTACTTTGCTTTGCGTTACAATAATATATACGGTATTCACAGGCTCCATGTGAGGAAGGGTGAACCCATTGTTGTAGTGTACAAGAGTTTGTATGATGCTACTATATCTTATATCATGAATTTGAATACCAATCCTGCATATAAGAACTTCAGAATAGCAAGAGCTTCCATGGGAGACCATCCTGATCCTTACATACTTGCTAATTACCTCTTGTTTTACTCTGTGAAGAGGCATAGGTATGTGAGACTTTTGAAGACTGTGCTTGTGCAGCAGAGATTGTGTAGATATGCGGACTTCAGATTGACCCATGGGTTCTGGTTGTGGCTGGTTAATCTGTTGTAAATGCCAGAGAAGGGAGATATTGCTATGAAAAAGAGTTGGGTTATAGTACTTGTTATAGCTATAGTGATCGTGTGTGTTGGTGCATGGTTCGGGCTTAATATTTACGCTCAACAGAAGGCAAAGAAGGAGATTACTGCGTTCCTCAGGAAGAATAATCTTGAGAAGTCTGTTACCTATGGCTCTGTGAAGGCTGGTTTCCTTTCCAATTCTGTGTCTGTAGACAGGGTTAAATATATGGTGGAGAACAATTTCACAGGTGAAAGAAGCGGATATTTTACAATAGATAGGGTTGTTTTCTCTGGTAGTCCTGAAGGTAGTTATTGTGTGATGGAATACGGGATTAAGTATTTCAACCAGAACCCTAAGTTGAAAGGGCTTGTTGGAAAGATGCTGTTTTCCATAGACGAACTGAGGTTAAAGGTAGAGAAAGAAGATAACAAAAAGCTTGAATCTAAAGGCTTTATGGAGAATCTAAGGTTGAATATGCCTGTTATAATTAGTGCTCTAGGAGAAAAGAAGAATAGACCTCTTTTTAAGATAGTTGACTTTGATAGCCCTATTGATGCTAAGGTAGAGTATGGGGTGAATTTTCTTAAACGTACGTTGAAAATAGATGAGTATTCCATTGATTTTGAGAACAACTTAAAGGTGTCGTATTCCTGCAAGCTTAGGAACATTGATTTTAAAAGACTGGAAACAGACGTAAAAGCCCTAAGGTCATCCGGCGGTATAGTGAAGTTGAGTGATCTGCTGGATACGCTTTCCTCTGTGAATGTGCAGGAGATAAAATTTGAAGTTAAAAACAGGGGTCTTGTTGATAGAGTGTTTGGTTTTATTTCAAACGAGACACATCGTAAAAGGTCGGATATAGTTAACGGTTTTGTGCATAATCTTGTTGTTGAATATCCTGGAATATTTAGAGCCAACTCGGAACCACTGAGAAGGTTCCTCATGTCAAGGGAAAACGAAGTTGAAGTGGAGCTTAAGGCTAACTCCCCTGTGTCTTTGAAAGAACTGGTTGGTGAACTGGACAGCATGCCCCTCTATAAGGTTATTGAGAAGGATTTTACAATTTCCTTTGAGAATTAATGCTAAAATGTCGCCCCATTAAACCTGATGAGCGCCTTTTAGGTGTTCTATTTCATGATTTAGATTCTCTTACAGATATTATTTTACCCACGAATAGGCTCATAAGAGCGTTTATAGGCAGTCTAGGGGGGCCTGAAGAAGCTGTTAACATATTACCAATCAGTATTTTCTTTGATGGTTTTATAAGAACCGATGGTTCTTACCATATTTCAGATGAAGATGTTGAGTGGTTTGCATTAAAGGAGGCTCTTGGAGTGTCTTCAGATGCAGTGATGGCAATCTCTGGTACTTCAACTGATGAAGTGCTTAGAGATTTCTCCAAGTTTAAGGAATTTTCTTTGGGTCTTCTTGACTTCTTTAAGGAACTTTGTGAGAACATGATTGATTTTAAAGTACTTGCTGAAGCTTCTGCATATTCGGACTACCAGACGCATGTTTCTTCTGTGTCAAGCGTTTACGAGACATTTTTGGGAATCCTTGAGAAATGGGGGTTTGTCTACAGACATGAAAACAAGAGGCTGTTCAATGTTTCCTTACCGCGAGGTCGCTCGTTTGGTGTAGTTGTTTCAGGGATACTTACTTTGTACGAGAAAAGGGTGTTGATCGAGCTTTCTGAGAGGAATGATGTAACCGTGTACTTTGAGGATAGCGTCAGTGGTCTCTGTAGCTATACCCGTAGGGCTGTGCCGTTGGGTTATATAAGTGTTTATAAGTGTGATGGTAATACTAGTATGGCTTCATGGATAGTGGGTATCGTTAGGAAGGAACTGTCGTATGGTACAGATCCTGATAAGATAGGTGTTGTTCTACCTGATGAGACGCTTTCCGGACTTCTAAGATCCATAGATAAAAATCTTTTTAATTTCACTAAGGGTTTTCCAATTAAAGAGAGTATGTTTTTTTCATTTATGAGTGTAATTAGTGACTGTTTGAAGCTCGGGGACAACGTAATAGAT
>VAPK010238330.1_pt1 | contig 11306 bp, 7 predicted proteins | sample 3395031 | NCBI WGS metagenome assembly VAPK01 (sample SAMN08290443, study PRJNA428436) | hydrothermal vent metagenome | isolation source: Deep-sea hydrothermal vent chimney 1 | place: Pacific Ocean: Juan De Fuca Ridge
AGCTTCCAGAAGGCAGAGGAAGCAGCCGACGTCCAGGTTCAGGAGTTGGAGCCTGGCCTGCCTCGGCCTGAGTCCATTGAGGAGGACATCGGCTGGGGATCGATGATCGAGCGAAGAGTGGCTGTGTTGGAGGCTGGACGTAGCGCGATTTGGGTGCGCATGAGCCAGCCGCTTCCCGATGATCAGCAACTGCATGCCTGTGCCACCGCCTTCTTCTCCGACTCGGTGGTTACCAGCGTGATCCGAGCATCTCATCCGCTGAATGTGACCAATCGGTCCAAGGCTCGCGAACACTTTGTCAACGCCAGTCTGGACCATTCGCTGTACTTCCAGCGAGCAATCGACGCCAACCAGTGGCTGTTGGCTGACATCACCTGCCACGGTTTGGTTGGTGGTCGGGGTCTTTCGGTCGGGAGTCTCTTTGATCTGGAGGGGATTCAGAAGGCCAGTGTGGTGCAAGAGGTCCTGATGCGGGAGCGTCGAAACCGTTAATACTCACTGATTTTCTGCCGACGAACATGTTTGAAGGGGTGAACATGGGAATCCGTAGGGCGTCCGACGTTGTCGAACAACTGGATATTCAAGAAGAAGACGACAAACACGTTGATGCGCTAACCGGCCTTGCCGATCGTTGGCAGCTCGAGGCGTGGCTTTCCAATCAGCTGGAACGAAATCGGCGAACCGGTGACAAGTGTGCGCTGCTTCTCTTCAGCGTTTCCAACCTCACCCGGATCAATTCTGGTTATGGCAGTGCGGTTGGTGACGAGGTTCTGCAAGCAATTGCTGACTCATTGTCAACCTCGGTTGGCAACCGTGGCCAGACTGCTCGCTACCTTGGCTCGGAGTTTGCCGTCATGTGGCCGGGCGTCTTTGCCAATGATGATGTCTACCGGGTGGCTGATGATCTCATGTCCGTCTTACCCGAGCAGGTCACGTTCGAGTCATTTGTTGTGCCGCTAGAAGTCACCGTGGCTGGGCTGTTGTGCGAATTTGAGAGCAATGAGCGTCGCCTCCTGGTTGACCTCGAATCGGCGTTAGTCGAGGCCAGAACAGGCGATTCGAATCTCCTGATTCGAGACGAGGTTTACGGTCGAGGACGGGAACCGGAAATTCTGGCCGTCCGGCTTCAGCAGGCTTTCGAAAATGACGAGTTCCAGCTTTTCTTCCAACCGGTCGTTTCTCTGGCCTCCGGTGTCATTGTCGGGTTCGAATCGTTCCTGCGCTGGCTCGCTCCCAACGGCGGAGCGAAGGGGGCTGAGTTGATGTCGCCTGCCGTCTTCATGGAAGCGCTCCGCACCTCGCCAATTGTTGTCCCTCTACATGCCTGGATCTTGCGAGAGACAATCAGCCAGGTGGCGGAATGGGATCGTCAGCTTGGCAACCCAGGACTATTCTCTGCCATGAATCTTGATCCCTCTTTTGTTCTTGACTCTCGTTTCTCGCGGGTGGTTACCTCAGCCATCGCAGATTTAGGGGTTCGACCAAACCAGGTCCTGCTGGATGTCAATGGTGGTACCGCCGGGCCTCAGCTTCATCTGATGTGGCCAGCCTTGCAGCAATTGAAGGCGGAAGGAGTTGGGATTGCCCTCGAAGACTTTGGGGTTGGGTTTGGATCTCCTGACCTGCTTCGACGCTGTCGTTTCGATGTGATTCGCCTTCCCCGAGTATTTGTTGGGGGATTGGGACTCGCCGAGGAGGATCGTCTGATCGTCGGTTCCCTGATCAATTTGGCCCACGAGATCGGTTGCACCGTCGTTGCCGAGGGAGTCGAAACCGAATACCAGGCCGAGGTCTTGGCTGAACTTGGATGTGATTTTGTTCAGGGGTTCCTCTTTGGGCGACCAATCCACAGCTCTGAAGTTGCCCAAGAGCTTGGCGCGACCATTGAGTTAGCCAAGTTTGCGGCGGAGATCCATAGCCGGGTTACATCGCGGAGCTGAGCATCGCCCTATCGACTCGGTGGGGCCGCACTTGTGAACCGCTGACAGGTGGGCTCTAGAGATTGAGAAGGGATCGCACTTCGTCGGCGATGCCAACCCCGGTGAGGCCGAGCCGAGCCAGGATGTCATCGGCCTTGGCTTGGGGAATGAACTCTGACGGAACTCCGAGAACTCGGACCTGGGTACCAAGGCTTCGCACCGCGTCAGCAACCATGTTGCCAATCCCGCCATGGCGTAAACCATCCTCAACGGTGACGACAAGGCTGTGACCGGCTGCGTCTTCCAGCATCTCGGGTGGAAGAGGCTTGACTACCCGCGGATCCCAGACGGTTGCGTTGACCCCGTCGGCAATGAGCAGGTCAGCGGCTTCTTCCGCCGCTGCCAGCATCTTGCCCACCCCGATCAAGCAAACTTGTGAGCCCTCACGGGTCTTTCGGCCAGCAAGGCCGCGCCCAACCAGGCTTTCCTGGACCGAAGGAGCGGCTGTCTTTGGCCAGCGAATGGCGACAGGGCCGTCGGTAATAGCTAACGCATCGGTCATCATCTGGCCGAGCTCTTGATAGGAGGACGGGCAGAAGATGGTCATGCCTGGGACCTTGGACAGCAAAACCAGATCCAGGACTCCGTGATGAGATGCGCCGTCGTCGCCAGTAATGCCGGCACGATCCAGACAGAAAATAACCGGCTGGCCGTGTAGCCCAACATCGAGATTGACCTGGTCGAAGGCCCGAGTGAGGAATGTGGCGTAGAGGGCGACCACTGGTCGGAGACCGCCCATGGCCATGGCCGCCGCAGCCGTGACTGCATGCTGTTCTGCAATGCCGACATCGAAGCAGCGATCCGGGAAGCGGTCTCGAAACGGCAAGAGGCCGGTTGAGTCGGGCATCGCTGCGGTAATGGCAACCAGCTCAGGGTGTTCTTCACCCAACTTGACCAGGGTCTCAGTGAAAGCCGCGGTATAGCTGCCCGGTTTGAACCCACCCATGTCGTGCATGTGCTTGATGGAGTCGTTCTCGGCCGGGGCGTAGCCACGACCCTTCTTGGTCATCACGTGAACAACGACAGGCCCCTTGAACTGGAGCGCATTCTCCAGAGCAGTCTCGATCTCTTCGATGTCGTGGCCATCGAATGGCCCCATGTAGCGCAACCCGAGGGTCTCGAAGAACGGCCGAGGTTCTAATGCTTCACGAATGGCGGCCTTGGATGCTTGCAGGCCGAGCAAGGAGGCCTTGCCGATAACGGGGAGCTTCTCGGTGAAGGCTTCCAGCCTGCGCTGCCGGTTCATGTAGATGGGATTGTTGCGAATCTTGACCAGACTCTCGGATAACAACGAAACGGTTGGGGCGTAGGACCGTCCGTTGTCGTTGAGAATCACGGTGACGTCGCGGCCAGACACTCCGAGGTTGTTGAGGCCCTCATAGGCCATGCCGCCGGTGAGTGATCCGTCACCAATGACGGCAACGACTCGGCGATCAATGTCCTGGGTTTCATAGGCCGTGGCTAGCCCATGGGCGTAGGACAAGACGGTTGAGGCGTGGGAGTTCTCGATCCAGTCAAACTCGGATTCTTCCCTGCTGGGGTACCCAGACAGCCCACCTTCTTGGCGAAGGGTGTCGAAATGACTGGTTCGGCCCGTGAGCATCTTGTGCACATAGGTCTGGTGCCCGGTGTCCCATAACAACACATCATGGGGAGTGTCGAGGGTGCGGTGAAGGGCAATCGTCAACTCGACCACACCGAGGTTAGATCCGAGGTGACCGCCGGAGGGACTGTGATTGATTGCGTCGACGACGAACTCGCGAATCTCGCCACACAGGACATCGAGTTGGGCAGGAGTAAGTGTCTTGAGATCGGCCGGGCCGTTGATGGAGTCGAGAATCATCGAAGGCAACGTTAGCGGGCCGAGGTGGCCGTTGGGGGCCCGCTAAGCTCAGCTCGTGATCGATCAAGAGATTTTGGACCAGGTTTTGACCAGTGCCATTGCCGGTGGAGCCGACTTCGCCGAGATTTTCGCCGAAGAGACCGTCCGGTCCGGGGTGAATCTGGATGACGGGAGAGTCGAGAGCTTGTCCTCAAGCCGAGACCGCGGAGCAGGCATTCGCGTCATTGTTGGTGAGACAACGGGCTATGCCCATACCGCCGATTTGTCTCTGCAGAGTCTGCTGGCTGCTGCTGCCTCGGCTGCGGATGTTGCCCGTCAGCCAGATGCTGTGGCTCGGGTCATCGAAGTGGCCGCCGTGAAGAATGAGCCTGCGAACATCCAGATCGAACCACAGACGGTTGGTAAAGCAGAAAAGGTGAGGTTGGTTCGAACCGCGGATGAGGTAGCACGATCGGTTGGCCCAGCTATCACCCAGGTCAGTGCCCGTGTTGGCGATACCCGGCGCAAGATCCTGGTAGCCAATTCCGACGGGTTGTTGGCAACCGATGACCAGACTCACACCAATTTGTCCATCAGCTGTGTAGCCCAGGGTGACTCCGGTCTGCAGACTGGTTATGAATCGGCCGGGCTCTCCATCGGTTTTGAGCTGTTTGATCAGGTGTCGGTCCAGGACATGGCCAGGGCAGCGGCTGAGCGTGCCTTGACGAAGCTGGAGGCTCGGCCTGCTCCATCCGGAACCCACGTGGTTGTCATTGGACCCGGGTCTGGTGGGGTGTTGTTCCATGAGGCTTGCGGCCACGGGTTAGAGGCTGATCTTGTTGCCAAGGGTGCTTCGACCTTCGCAGGCAAAATCGGTGAGCAAGTTGCGTCACCACTGGTGACCCTCATCGACGATGGCACCATGTCTCAAGAGTGGGGGCATTTCACTATTGACGACGAGGGCTATCCGGCCAAGAAGAATGTTCTGATCAAGGACGGCATCCTGATGGACTATATGTGGGACGGCAATCGGGCGCGAGACGATGGCCGCTCCAGTTCAGGCAATGGTCGTCGCCAGAGCTACCGGCATCTGCCAATGGTCCGCATGAGCAATACCTATCTGGCCCCGGGGGACTCAACCCCTGAGGAGATCATCGCCGGGGTTGACTACGGTGTGTATGTGGCCAAGCTCGGCGGAGGACAGGTCAACACCGCCTCAGGTGATTTCGTCTTTGGCATGACCGAGGCGTACCTGATTGAGAACGGTGAAATCACCGTGCCGTTGCGTGAGGGTCAGTTGATTGGCAATGGTCCCAAGGTCTTGCGGAATATTGACGCCGTCGGCAATGACTTTGCCATGGGCCCTCCAGGGATGTGCGGCAAGGATGGCCAGGGTGTTCCTGTCGGGGATGGGGTCCCAACCTTGCGCATCACTGAACTCACCATTGGAGGAACCGCAGCATGACTCCTGAGGAACTTCTTGATATAGCCGATCGCATCATCGCCCAGTCCGAGGTGGGAGAACAGATCGAGATCGCGGTCTCAGCCGGTGAGACGACAACCGTTCGGGTCTATGACGGATCAGTCGAGTCCTTCACCGCTGCCTCGAATCAGGCAATCGGAATTCGAGTCATTGCCGAGGGCAGGCAGGGTTTCGCCAGTGCAGGTACCTTGGATGAAGCGGTCCTGCGCCAGACCTTGTCCGATGCGCGAGACAATGCGTCCTTTGCTGAGGTTGACCCCAACGCCGGTCTAGCGGAAGCTGATGGGGTTGCTCCGGTCGAGATCGACTTGTGGCGTGATTCGGATTTGTCCAATGAGGACAAGATCGAGATGGCGTTGGAGTTGGAGCGGCGGGTTCTGGGAGCAGACAAGCGCATCTCTGGTGTTCGCACTAGCTCCTATGGTGACAGTGTCGGGTCCTTTGCACTGGCCTCCACCAACGGCATCCGGGCGACAACGCGGGCAACGTCGGCCGGGATTGGTATCCAGGCGCTGGCCAAGGACGGCGAGCGAACACAGACCGGCTATGCCGGTGACGGTGCGCGGCACCCGGGTGAGCTGGACCTTGAAGCCGTGGCAAAACGCGCGGTGAGCCAGGCGGTTGACCTGATCGGGGCAACCAAACCAACAACGAGAAAAGTTGATCTAGTTTTTGACCAGCGCCTCGCCTCAACCCTGTTAGGCATGATTGCCGGCACACTGACCGGAGATCGGATCAACAAGAAGCGTTCGCCCTTTGTTGATCGTGTCGGTGAAGAGATCGCTTCATCCTTGTTGACCATGACTGACGATCCAACGAACCCTCGCTCCCTGGGGGCGGACACCCACGACGGAGAAGGCCTGGCTTGTCGCAAAAATAATCTCATCACTCGAGGCAAACTGGACGGATACCTCTATGACGCCTACCACGGTCGCCGGGCCGGAGTTCCTTCGACTGGTTCGGCGGTGCGAGGAACTCGGGGACTCCCTTCTCCTGGCATTCAGGCCCTTGCTGTGGAACCAGGGCCCGATGGCACACTGCAAGACCTGATCGGCGGAGTTGAGGACGGGATTCTTGTTTTCTCACTTGCCGGACTTCACTCTGGAGTAAATCCGGTTTCTGGTGACTTCTCCGTTGGGGTTGAAGGTCGAGCAATTCGAGGTGGTGAATTGGCGGAACCCTTGAGCGAGTGCACCATTGGTTCTTCGCTCCAGCGAATGCTTCTGGACATCAAGAAGCTCGGTTCTGATCAGATATTCCTACCGTCGGGAGTTTCGGTGCCGAGTCTGGTAGTTGCCGACATCATGATGTCGGGTGAAGGCAGCTGAATACAGATCCAGGTGAACGCTTGTGCTAGGGATCGGCGCGTCCCATTAGGTCCAACGGCCTAGTGATTCTTGGTGATGCCGTCCGATAGAGAAGAGTGTCAGCTTCTACCCCCATGTCCGAGACCCCGGTCTCTGAGCTGCTCGACCATGTCTGGGGTCGCCTTTATGGCCGGTTGGATCGTCCTCTCGGTCAGTTGGAAGCAATCGTTTCGGTTCTCTTTGATCGGCCGCTTGCCCCTGCTGAGCTCACTCAGGCCCGACAGTACTGCGATCTGGTGGCCCGAGAGCTGAGTCTTCTTGGCTTCGCGGAAAGTGCTGACCTCATGCGGAGGATCGGGGCGATATTGGACCGTAGTTCGCTCGAGCTTGATGAGGGGCTGGCGATTGCCACCCTCCTAGACGACGCGCGAACAGCCGTTGTTACCACCGTTGCTGATCTTGAGCTTGTACCAAGGGTCGGATTTGAGTTGCTAGTTGTCGGGCCAATCTGTGAGACGGTTGATGAAATCATCTGGACGGCTAGCAAGCGGGGCTTGTCGGTCAACCATCGTCACCAGATGCTATTCACGGGGTCAACTCAAGCTGCCGCGATCGTGGTTGTTCCCGAAAAACATGACGTTGACCGAAACCAGGAACTCTTTCGGTCGATTCGCCAAAGTCACCCTTCGCTTCCCGTCATCGCTGTTCTCCAAGAGATGGATCCGGAGACTCGTGTCGTTGCGGCTCAAGCAGCAACCACCATCCTTGACTCTCGCACTTGCACGCCAGATGGGATTCTGAGTGAGGTGCAAGTTGGCGTGTTGCGCCACCGTGCCGGGCGAACGGTCGGCGTCTATGGCCATGGTTCGTCGTGGCTCGCCGAGCAGCTCCAACAGCGCGGCTTGGACTGTCGAGTTGAGGGTGATCTTTCGGATCTCTTTTCCAGCATTCGATCAGACAAGGTTCGAGCAGTTGTGCTCACCCCTCATGCTGACATGTCCATGGCTTCCTCAGCGGACCGTCATCTCATCCTTCGGCTCATCCGTACCGACCCAACGCTGCGCTCCGTCACTGTGGTCGTTGTCGATGAAAATGCTGATAGTGCACGGCACCATGATGCACTCCGGAAGGGAGCTGACCTGTATGTTGGCCCCGAGGCTGAGCTGGATGAGCTGACGGTGCAGATCAAGGCCAAGCTTGAGCGGCGCGGCGATAGCGAGTCGGTCCGCAGTTCGGCTCCCGGTCGCCGGGTTGAACCGTGGGAGAACGCCACGGTTCTGATTGATCGAATGCTGCAGGCGGCGGGCCGTCGTCGCTCCACTGTCGGCATTGCCCTGGTCCGACTCGACCGCCAAGATGCCAAGGCAACGTCGGTCCTGGATCAGGCCATCGTCAACCAGTTTCGAGACGATGCGGTGATCACCCGCCTTGATGCCCGTCACCTGATCATTGCTCTTGATGGTATTCAGCGTCAAACGCTGGTTCGACGAATGTCGGACATTCACCGGAGTCTGTCTCTTCATGAACTTGGCGCAGCTATTGCCTGTGTGGAATGCCCAACCGAAGGTCGGTCTCTCGACGCGGCACTTGAGCGGGGTGAGGTGCTTCTCCATCAGGTCGATCGGGGTGAAGGACCAGCAGTCTTGGGAGAAGAGGTTCAGGTAGCGGACGACCTGACCGATGTCTTGATTTTAGACCCGGATCCGAATGTGGCCAAGATGCTCATGTCGAGCCTTGAGCGACGAGGTTTGCTGGTTGAGTATCAGAGCGATGGCCTGGATGCCTTGGATCTGCTTACTGGGCAGACTGACCGGTCATTGCCTCGGGTAGTGCTCATGGATCTTGACCTTCGAGATATTGATGGCCTCGCCTTCCTTCGCCTGTTGGCCGAGGCGGGGACACTGGCTGAGGTCAAGGTGATCCTCCTATCGCCCCGATCCAGCGAATCGGAGCTGAGGCTGGCGTTCGAGCTCGGCATTGACGATTTTGTTCCGAAACCACTAAGCATCCCCCTTCTTCACCGTCGGATTTGTCGAGCCTTGGAGCGCTAGTGCGAATCCAGCTGTTCACCATTGCTTGGTCGCTTGTGGGGCTACTCACCGTTGTTTACCTCGTGGCTGGCCTGATGTTCGACATCGCCACTGGCCTCATCGAGCGACGAAAACATCGGGTTCTCGCGGTGCTCGCAGTCTTGTTGTTCGAATCTGACGTCGAGGCAAACACCGTGCACCAACGTGCAGGCCAGCTGCCAACTCGAGCATTGCTCGCCGTTATCCAGACCCTTGCCTTTGACCTGGAGGGTCAGGCGGCTCAACGACTTCGCACGCTGGTAAGAACCCGAGGGCTTGAGCGACACATCCGACGACGGGCAAAAAGCTGGCGGTGGCGTCGACGAATCCAAGCGGCCCAACTTCACTATCTGCTTGATGATGCCCATTTCGACCGATCCGTGTTTCTGAATGATCGACACCCTCTGGTCCGGGCCCGGGCGATCGAGAGTTTGACGCCGAGCCAGGCTGCCCCCTTGGTTCCAGAACTCCTTGGCTTGCTGGTCGGGGCCGATGCGGGTCTTTCTTGGGTGATCAAGCAAACCCTGCTTGGCGTTGGTGAGGCCATTGTGCCCGACCTCATCCAGTTCTTGAACGAGTGGCCGCTCGAACATGCTCGGCCTGGTGACAGTCGGCCAGGTGACAGTCGGCCAGGTCATGTTCTGTCTGTGCTGGAGATTGCCGCCAACCTGTCTGATCCTCGGCTGACCCTTGCCCTGCGCAGGCACTGCCAGGATCAGGACCCGGCGATTCGACAGATGGCGGTGCGCGCCCTGATCAGCGGGCGAGGTGCTCGTGCTGAAGAACTCTTGATTGAGGCACTCGATGATAGCGACGCCAGGGTGCGGGTGGCTGCCCTTGAGGGGCTGGAACGACTTGGTATGACGAGGTCAGTCGGCGCAATTGGGCACTGCCTTGGTGATCGATCCTGGATTGTGAGGCGAGCGGCAGGTGCGGCATTGGATGGTCTCGGTGCGCCAGGCCGGTTGCTGTTGCGTAGCTATCTGACCCACTCAGACCCCTTTGCCCGTGATATGGCCAGACGCACACTGGACACCGGAGCGGTCAAGACCGGGGTTGTTTCGGTGCCTTCACTGCAACACCGTCGAGCTGACGATGGCAGTTCCAGCGCCAGCAACGATGAGGGGCTCGCCCTTTCTGCCAATCCGAAGTCGGGGTCAATCAGATGAGCACACTTCTGGAGAATTCAGTCTTGTTCTCGGCGGGCTGGGTGACACTGGTGACGTTCTTGCAACTCATGATTGTTGTGTCCGCGGTGGTGGAGATCCGACGGATTCGTCAGCGTGACCGGCATCAGATGTGGCGGCGAGTCATGGCATCACCGATCGCTCCCAAGATTTCCGTTCTTGTGCCTGCTTTCAACGAGGAGATCACGGTCTGTGACACGGTCCAAGGCTTGTTGGCCCTGGCCTACCCAAATCTGGAGATTGTGGTCATCAATGATGGGTCTCCAGATCGGACCGCTGAGGTCTTAGCCGAGCAATTTGATCTGCAATCGATTCATCCTGCCTTTCAACGGGTCATCGAGACCGCTGAAGTGAAGAGCCTGTACCTCTCGACTCGTGAGCCTCGCCTCGTCATGATCGATAAGCTCAATGGAGGAAAGGCAGATTCGCTCAATGCCGGATTGAACGTCGCCTCGGGCGACCTTGTCTGCGCCATTGATGCGGACACCCTGGTTGCGCCAGACGCCTTGCAGCTCTTGGTCGCTCCGTTTCTGAATCAATCGAACGTGGTTGCTGTTGGTGGCACCGTCCGCCTGACCAATGACTCACCTATTCGTGCTGCTCGCGTGACTAAGTTGGTTGTGCCCAAGCGAGTCCTACCCGCATTGCAGGCGGTTGAGTATGTCCGAGCCTTCGTGATTGGCAGGCTTGGCTGGAACGCGTTGGGCGGAAACCTCATCATCTCTGGTGCCTTTGGACTCTTTGATCGCGATGCGGTTATTGCTGTCGGGGGTTATGAAACCGGATCCATTGGTGAGGACATGGAGCTGATTGTTCGGCTGCGGCGCCGGGCCTATGAGGACCGACGAACGGCCAGGGTGGAGTTTTTGCCTGACCCTGTTGCCTGGACCGAAGCCCCCGAGCAGGCTCGCGTGTTGGCTCGTCAGCGCAACCGCTGGCAGCGAGGGCTGATGGATGTGCTGCTTCGGCACCGGAGGATGATCTTCAATCCTCGCTACAAATCGGCAGGGCTTTTGGCGATGCCGTACTTCTTGATCGTGGAATTCATGGCGCCGCTGATCGAGTTCGTCGGCCTGGTGTTGCTCACGATTGGTCTGGTTACTGGTGTGCTGGATTGGTCGGTTCTCTGGCTGGTTGGAGCCTCCTATGGGTTTGGTACCGCGGTGACCATTCTGACCCTACTTTTTGATGATCTGGCCTTCCGGTCCTATCCAAAGATGCGATTCCGGATTGCGTTGGCTGGCTATGCGGTGTTTGAGCAGCTGGTGTATCGGCCGCTGACCTTGTTGTGGCGATTGTGGGGGATCCAGTTGTTCTTGCGTGGTCGTAAGGAGTGGGGCCTGCAGGTTCGCAAAGGCTTTGCCGCTGGGTGACAGTTTTGCCGCTGGGTGACAGTTTTGCCGCTGGGTGACAGTTTTGCCGCTGGGTGACAGTTTTGCCGCTGGGTGACAGTTTTGCC
>VAPK010327049.1_pt1 | contig 11306 bp, 12 predicted proteins | sample 3395031 | NCBI WGS metagenome assembly VAPK01 (sample SAMN08290443, study PRJNA428436) | hydrothermal vent metagenome | isolation source: Deep-sea hydrothermal vent chimney 1 | place: Pacific Ocean: Juan De Fuca Ridge
AAGAATTATTTGGCTAAAACTTGGCGTCCTTTGCGTCTTGGCGGTTTAGATTGTTCCTTAGACTAATACCCCGTCCGCTTGCGGCGGGGTTGTTTATTATCCAGTCTGCCTGTCTATGGCCAGCGCCCGTTTAGCCTGTGGTTGAAGCCGCTTTATTTCCATTTCTCGTTTCAGGGCAGCGGAGTGATCGGGTTGTTGCTCCTGATAGACCAGTGTTACTGGTCGTCGGGAACGGGTATATTTAGCGCCGTCCCGGCCGTCGTTATGTTGTTGCAGTCGACGGGAAAGATCTTTGGTGATGCCGGTGTAGTAGGAGTTGTCACTACAGCAGAGCATATAGACATACCATTTATCAGGAAGTTTTTGCATGGGGGGATCGTGCCGTACCTGAATATTGGTTCTCGGCTAGACTCCTGGATTTCTGTGGTTATACTTTAGTAGGCCAGTCATGAGTATAAACTAACCTGTCAATCAACCATAGCATGGTGAACAATGTCTGAGAATTTATCCGAACTTGTCAGTAGTGTTGAAGAAATTGTTTCTTTCCCGGAAGTCTATTTACGGGTTAATCAGTTGCTCGATGATCCTGAAAGCACGGCTGCACAGGTCTCAGAAGTTGTTAGCCAGGATCCCGGTCTTACGGCGCAGTTGCTGCGAATGGCTAACAGTCCGCTGTATGGCCTGAGCAAGGAAGTGGATACGGTTGTCCGGGCTGTTAATATTATCGGCACCAAACGTCTACGCTATCTTGTGCTTGCAACTACCTCATTGAAGGTCTTCGAAGGTATCCCTAATGATTTGATCAGCATGGATGATTTCTGGTTGCACAGCCTGTATTGCGGACTGGCGGCAAAAACACTGGCGGATAATATTAAAGGTTTGCAACCGGATGCGTTATTCGTGGCTGGCCAGTTGCACGACATTGGTCAGTTACTGATGTACAGCCAGTTGCCAGATCTGGCGCGCGAAGCGGTATTGCGTTCAATTGAGGAACCGGATGAGCCGGATCTCTATCTGACCGAGCGTGAAGTCATTGGTTTTGATCATGCGCAGTTAGGCGCTCAGCTTGCGCGGGACTGGCATTGGCCGGCAATGCTGGTGGCAACGATCGGCTGGCACCATGAGCCGGAGAAAGCAGATGAGTTCCAGAAAGAAACCGCGGTTGTGCATATTGCCAATTGTCTGGCGGTACTGGCGGAATTAGGTACCAGTGATGCCGAGGAGACGGATGCGCCGCGTATTCACCCGTCAGCCTGGGAGATGATTGGTATGAGTGAGGAAATTATTCCTGAGGTGCTGGAATCCATCCGCGGACAGTTTGAAGAAACCCGCGCCATGCTGGCGGGCTGAACCTTGAATTTAATTGCAATTATAAACGCAGAGGACGCGGAGGCGCAGAGACGCAGAGTTTTTATAAAATTTTATGCATCATGGGTTGTATACAATTCATGATGTGAATATTCTACCGGCTAAAGCCGGGAGGTATAAATCCCCTATCGGGGACAAAATAATAATCTTTGCGTCTTTGCGTCCTCTGCGTTTTTCACAAAAATTTCAGGACTCAGCCTCGGTCAGTCTTTCCAGCCCTTCCCGCGCTATCTCCCGTATTTCTTCCGATTCATCCTGCAATAGTTTTTTCAATACCGGAATGGCTTCGGGGCTGTCCGTCAGGGCCAGGTAATAGCCAACATCGGTGCGAATGCGTGGATTTTTATGAGACGCGAGATGACTGAATTCCGGAATTAGTCGCGCCAGTTCGGCTTTGTTCTCAATACTTTCCAGGATCGCATCAATCCCGATGCGCACCTGCATTTCGGTATCTTCATTCTCTAGCAACGGAATTACGGCCCGAAGTTGTTGTGGGGCGTTATTCAATATTTTTATCAGCTTGTTGAGATGTCCCTGTTTCAGTTCCTGTGCAATATATTCGCTCATGCCTTCGACACTGTTGGCGCGCTGTGCCCATTTGCGTAGCTCGCCGGGGGAATGCTGACCTTCTAGAATGAAAGGGCCGAGGCGGGTCCAGGGTACGGAACGCACATTAAGCTCCTGGGCTCGTTGTGGCCGGGGTACGATATTGGTGATTTCAAGATGTCCGATCAGACCTTCCTTGACCAGTTGGGTTAGTCCTTCGAGGACAATACTGCAATGGGTGCAACTGGTGGCGATCAGGAGTTCGGCATCGGGACTTTCAGGGGCAGGATTTGTCATTTTCGAGTTCTCGTAAAATCAGGCCTCGATATCCGGGATTAACTTGCTACGCAGTCGCGTGATCATGTCTTTCAGATGTAGCTTGCGTTTTTTCAGGCGTACGATCTGCAATTGATCGACTTCGGGATCGCCTGTCAGCCGATGAATCACCTCATCCAGATCCCGGTGCTCGACGATAAGCTGCTCCATTCTCTGGCGTAGTTCCCTGTTGGCTTTTTCATCTTTCATTGCGCAGGTACGGGAGGAGTAGGTGCATGGTAGCTCTATTTTAACTGAAACCATGGGGGGGGCAAGGAAAGTCGGTATAATGGTGGATTATTTCTGAATATTTTTATTACTATGCCACCATTAGTCAGCCTGAAAAATGTATCACTCGCCTTTGGCAGTGCGCCCCTGTTAGAACAGGTCAACCTGAATATCGAACGGGGAGAACGAATTTGTCTGCTGGGTCGTAACGGCACTGGTAAATCGACCCTGCTACGTGTGATTGCTGCTGAAATTGGGGTTGATGACGGCGAAATCTGGCGCCATGACAGCCTGCGAGTGGCAAGCCTGGAACAGGATGTTCCGCGCGGGGATGAGCGTAGTGTTTTCGATGTGGTGGCCAGCGGTCTGGACAGCCTGGGAAGCTTGTTGAGCGATTATCACCATCTGGCCCATCAGCTTGAGCAGGGTGAACATGGTGCTGATTTGCTGGAAAAATTTTCTCAGCTGCAGCAGCAAATTGAAGCGGCAGAAGGCTGGCGGTTTGAGCAGCGTGTGTCAGCGGCTATTTCACGCCTCGAATTGCCGGTGGATAAAAGTATGGATGAGCTTTCCGGCGGACTTAAACGACGTGTGTTGCTGGCGCGTGCGCTGGTGCAGGAGCCGGATCTGCTGTTGCTGGATGAGCCCACTAATCATCTGGATATTGAGGGTATCAGCTGGCTGGAAGAATTCATGCTCGGTTTCAGGGGCGCGCTTTTGTTTATTACCCATGATCGGACTTTTCTCCAGCAACTGGCGACCCGCATTATCGAGCTGGATCGGGGCCAGTTGACTTCCTGGCCCGGCGATTATGCGAATTATCTGCGCAAGAAAGAGGAACGGCTGGCAGTAGAGACAGAACAGAACGCGCTGTTCGATAAAAAGCTGGCCCAGGAGGAGACCTGGATTCGACAGGGGATCAAGGCGCGGCGTACCCGTAACGAAGGTCGGGTGCGAGCGCTTAAAGCCCTGCGTGAGCAGCGCAGGGCGCGGCGTGAACAGAGCGGCAAAGCAAAAATCAACCTGGAGTCGGCCAGCGTCTCTGGTAAGCTGGTGGCGGAGGTTGAGAATACGAGTTTGAGTCTGGGCGGCCGCTGCCTGTTGCGTGACTTTTCTACTCGTATCATGCGTGGAGATCGTATTGGCATCATCGGCCCCAATGGCGTGGGTAAGACCAGCCTGATCAAAATGCTACTGGGTCAGTTGTCACCAGACACAGGCTCTGTGACGCTGGGGAGCAAACTGGAAGTGGCTTATTTTGATCAGCAGCGGGCGCAACTGGATCCGCAAAAGACGGTGATTGAAAATCTCAATCTGGGTACGGAGCAGGTGACTATCAATGGTCGTTCCCGCCATGTAATCAGCTATTTGCAGGATTTTCTGTTTACTCCACAGCGAGTGAATTCCCCCGTCAGCTCACTTTCCGGCGGCGAGCGTAACCGCCTGTTGCTGGCGCAGCTATTCACTCGACCGGCTAATCTGCTAGTGATGGATGAACCTACCAATGATCTTGACGTAGAAACTCTGGAATTACTGGAAGAATTGCTGACCGAGTTCAAGGGCACCCTGCTACTGGTTAGCCATGATCGTAGTTTTCTGGATAATGTTGTAACCAGTACCCTGGTGTTTGAGGGAGATGGTGTTCTGCGCGAATATGTTGGTGGTTATCAGGACTGGTTGCAGCAGCGAGTGCAGGTACCGCTCGCCAGGCCGAACTCTCATACAGACAATGAAACCGCCGTAGCGGAAAAAACACCAGCCGCGAATAAATCGCGCAAACTGAGCTACAGGGAACAGAGAGAACTCGACAATCTGCCGGAAAAAATTGAATTACTGGAGACCGAGCAGGAGAGTCTACAGGCGCAGATTGGTGACAGTGGATTCTACCAGCAGGACAAACAGCAGATCGTGGATATACTGCAACGGCTGGAGACGCTGCAGCAGGAGCTGGGACAGTCCTACCTGCGCTGGGAAGAACTCGAATAATAGAATAGTTCCACGCTTTCATACAGGCTCCAGCTTTTTTTTATATTGCTCGTATGCATGTTGTAATCCGCATTAAGAAATACTCATAAATTTAAGGGAAACTCTGATTAATTCCACCGTTCGTGGTGAGTCCTTCGGCAAACTCAGGAGAGCCCTGTCGAACCATGAACATCGGCTACAGTAAAATCGTAATCTTACGTGGTTTATCCTTCGACAAGGCTCTCCTGAGTTTGACGAAGGGCTCAGGGCGAACGGAATTAATCAGAGCGTCCTTATCATATATAGACATCTGAGCCGGATATATAAGCAATATTACTGTTGTTTTAAGTGGTTAAAGTAATGCCTGTGTATGCCGTTAAAATGCCTGTGCAGGAATGACTCCTTCGCATAAAGATATGTTCTGGAGTACTGGGCGTCATCGAATATTTCCCCCAGATTAACCAAACATACCTGACTTCACCTGTAAGGAATATGCTCGGCAGAAGACAGGCCAGGTAATATATGAAGAGGTCAAGCAACAATGTATTTTCCTCCTGATTTGTGACTTATCGGAATAAGGTTACCGGGATTTTGTTTTCTTTTAATAAGATGTTGGAGACAGAATATGTTTCGTAATTTTAAAATAGGCACCCGCCTTATCGCAGGTTTTGGTGCCAGTCTACTTTTGTTGATCGCGGTTATTATTCCACTTGTTGTCACCCAGGTTTCAAGCATTGTTTATGAAGCAGAGTCTCGTGAGCTGGGAAAATTGTTTGATAATGCACAGGCTGAAATTAATTCAAAGGGGCAAATGGCGCAGGCGCTGAGCCTGCTGGTGGCGCAAACACCTGAAGTCCAGCAGGAATTTGCCGAGGGCAACAGGGATGCGCTGGTGCACCGCACCGTACCATTGTTTAAAATTTTCAAGGAAAAATATGGGGTGCGTCAATTCCAGTTTCATACTCCTCCCGCTACTTCTTTCCTGAGGGCTCATAAGCCACAGAAATTTGGTGATGATCTGTCGTCATTTAGAAAAACTGTAGTCAGGACCAATGAGTCAAAACAGCCCGTATCCGGCCTGGAAAAAGGGGTCGCCGGACTGGGGATTCGTGGCCTTGCACCAGTGTTCTATAACGGAGAACATATTGGTTCGGTTGAATTTGGCATGTCTTTCGGACGTCCTTTTTTTGAGCAGTTCAAAAAAGAATACAATGTTGATATTGCGCTTTATGTGAAGCGTGACAATGGTTTTCAGGCATTTGGAACAACACTTGAGGAAAATGATCTGCTCTCGACTGAAGACATGAATCAGGCAATAGAGGATAAAGTGGTAAGCCTGCAATCTGTTTATAAGGATCGGCCGGTGACTGTTTATGCGCGCAGTGTCAAGGATTTTTCGGGGCAGCCTGTTGGGGTTCTCGAAATCGTGACGGATCGGAGTGACTATGTGGCAGCGATTAATCGCATCAGGAATATAACGGTTATTGTTTGCGGGCTTGTTTTTGCCGCCGGCCTCATTCTTGTCTATTTTATGAGTCTGGGGATTAGCAATCCGATTAAACGCACAGTCAATGCAATGAATGATATCGCCGAGGGCGAGGGTGATTTGACTATGCGGCTTGATGAAAACGGTAAGGATGAAATCGCCATGCTGGCGATAGCTTTTAACCGCTTTGCAGCGAAAGTAAGAAACATGGTGGCGCAGGTAGCGGGTTCTACTGCGCAACTCGCTTCAGCAGCAGAAGAGCTGGATACCATCACCCGTGAAACAACGGAGGGTGTTCTGCAGCAGCAGAATGAGACTGAGCAGGTTGCAACCGCAATGAATGAAATGACGGCCACGGTTCAGGAAGTTGCGCGTCATGCGGGTGAGGCTGCCGCTTTTGCGCAAAGCGCCAATCAGGAGTCGGTAAGCGGTAAAAATATAGTCAGCGAGACGACATCGGTTATCAATAAACTTGCGGCTGAAATAGAGCAATCTGCAAATGTTATTAATGAACTTGAGTCAGACAGTGAAAATATTGGTAGTGTTCTGGATGTGATAAAAGGGATTGCAGAGCAAACAAACCTTCTGGCCTTAAATGCGGCAATAGAAGCAGCGCGCGCTGGTGAGCAGGGACGAGGCTTTGCCGTGGTTGCCGATGAAGTTCGCACCCTGGCCAGCCGTACCCAGAAGTCAACAGAGGAAATCCAGAATATGATTGAGCGATTGCAGAAAAATTCCCGTCAGGCAGTAGAAGTTATGCAGGCCAGTAAGGAATGCGCCGGCGCCAGCGTGGAAAAGGCCAGTGAGGCAACTACATCATTAATAGCAATTACTCAGGCAGTAACAAATATATCGGATATGAATGTGCAGATTGCCACGGCAGCAGAGGAGCAAAGCAGTGTCTCAGAAGAAATCAACAGAAACATCAGCAATATAAATGATGTTGTAAGGCAGACCGCAGAAGGAACCGGGCAGATATCGGAAGCAAGTAGTGAACTTGCACAGCTTTCAAATAATTTGCAGCTGCTTGTTTCTCAGTTTAAAACTTAAGCCTGAAGTTTAGTTAAGGAATTTGTTTATAGTAGGGTGGGCACGTTTTTTGTGCCCACGCGGGATACTGTTATTTTTTAAAAATCTTTAACCACAGAGGACACAGAGGAAAATATTGATAACCCTTTGTGCGATCTTGTTTTTTTAGAACATCACAGTGAAATATAAAATTTACAACAAAATATTAAACTCCTCCGTGTCCTCTGTGGTTAATTTCCTTTTCACACGGCCCAGCAGGGCAGGCGCGGTTTTTGCGTCCATGCGGAATGCTAAAGCAGAAATCAATTCTCCTCATCAAAGCGATTGTTGACCAGCTGTTCAATCGCTTCAATTGCCTGTTGTTCATCACTGCCATCAGCACATAGTAGCAGGGAGGTTCCCTTGCTGGCTGCCAGCATCATCACGCCCATAATGCTTTTACCGTTCACTTTTTTATCACCATGATGAAGAAAAATTTCGGCGCTGAATTCCGAGGCCAGGGTCACCAGTTTGGCTGCGGCGCGGGCATGCAGGCCGAGTTTATTGCAGATCAGGATCTCTTTTTTTAACACCTGTGGTAACCTTTTCGATTAATCACTTTGGGTTTGATTCCCCCATAACTTGCTGTGATTACTATTGAACCGCCAAGACGCCAGGGTCGCCGAGTTTTAGAAAAATAACTTTTGGCGTACTCTGCACCGTGAGAATCTCGCTCTGCGAGCTTCATTCGGTATTTCCTACGCTTCGCTTCGGTCACGTTCTGACGGTTCGTGATTTTTGCTTCGACTAAAATACCCCATAGCTTGCTGCGGAGTTGTTCAGTCACCCCTGGCGGTTAGCGCAAGGATGCCCTCCTGACCACCGCTGATAGCCTTTTCGGCAAGGTCATTTAATTCGAGATCAGGATAATTCATCACCCGCACCAGCATCGGCAGGTTGATGCCGGAAACCAGCACCCGGCTGGGATTTAGTAGCCCAGAGGCAATATTGCTGGGAGTGGCGCCATACATATCGGTCAGGATTAGAACTCCCTGACCGCTATTCAGTTTTTGCAAACTAATGCGAATCTGTTCCAGCATCTCATCGGTATCGCAGTCCATGGAAGCCACCAGTACACGGGTTGGCAGACTGGCATTGCCAATTACGGCGACGGCGGTATCATACAGCGTCTGGCCGATGCTGTTGTGAGTCAGGATTAACAGGCCAACACTCATTTCTGTTCGCTCAAGGTAGTTCCCGGTGTCGATGCAGAGTACCGGGGCGTTGTTGTTTAAACCAGGCAGCCAGTTTTTCAACCATATAAACCGACCGGTGCTGGCCACCTGTACAGCCGATGGCAATGGTCATATAACTGCGGTTGTCGGCTTCAAAACGTGGTATCCAGCGTTCAAGAAAGTTGCGTATATCTTCAAACATTTTTATGGCATCGTCATGTTGCTCCAGAAATTCAGCAACAGCCGGATCACAGCCGGTTAGCCTGCGTAGACGAGGTTCCCAGTGCGGATTTGGAATGCAGCGCACATCAAAGACAAAGTCGGCATCGACCGGTATGCCCTGTTTGAATCCAAACGATTCGAACAGCAGGGAGAGCTGGGTGCGATCACTGCTGTTGACCCGTGACTGAATCAGTTCACGCAGTTGATGAATGTTGGTGCGGCTGGTGTCCATGTGCAGGTCAGCTTCGATGGCAATGGGTTCGAGCAGGCTGCGCTCCTGAATAATAGCTTCACTAAGGGGGACTTCATCACTGCTGAGTGGATGCCGGCGGCGAGTTTCACTGAAACGTTTTATTAATGTCGGGTTGTCAGCTTCAAGAAAGAAAATCTCGATATCCAGCTGGCGGGATTTCAGATCTTTGAGAATATTGGAAAAATCCGCCAGATCGGCAGGTGTGTTGCGAGCATCGATACCAACTGCGATATGTTCGTGTTCCATGTTAGTGGAAGACAGCAACTGATCGGCTAGCGCCGGCAACATGGCTGCGGGCAGATTATCGATACAATAGTATTGCAGATCTTCCAGCACGTTGAGGGCGATGGATTTGCCCGAGCCGGACAGGCCGCTGATGATGATCATTTTCATGATGGGTTTTTGTCGATCAGTTGTTGCTGACGTTTGATAAAGTCCTGAGCTGAATTGTAACCACGTAAATGTAGAGCGTGGTTACGCACCGCAGTTTCAATGACAATGGCTAGATCCCGTCCCGGTCCCAGAGGCAGGGCGACTTCGGGAATGTCCATATCCAGCACCCTGGAGTGTCGCTGGGCAGAGTCCAGCCGTTCCAGAGGTGATACTTCTGCACCAAGATATTCCAGACGGATAATCAAGCTCAGGCGCTTGTCATTGAGCAGTGCATTATCCCCGAACATGGCGCGCACGTTAAGTATTCCCAGTCCGCGAACCTCGATAAAATCTGCCAGCAAATCCGGGCAGCGGCCATGCACCGTATCCGGGGTGGCCTGGAAGAATTCAGGCGCATCGTCAGCAATAAGACGGTGGCCGCGGGTTAATAATTCCAGTGCCAGTTCACTTTTGCCCACGCCGCTGGGGCCGGTGAGCAGCACGCCCAGCCCCAGTACTTCCATGAATACGCCGTGGATGATCTGTTTTCTGGAGAGGATGCTGTTGATGTGAAAATCCAGCACTTCAATAACCCGGCGGGCGGTGAGGGGAGAACCAAGCAGGGGCGTAGCGGTGTCGCTGGCCCATTGGCGCAACGCATCCCGCGGCAGGGTGGAACAGGCGAAAATAATCATGGCCGGATGGGCATCGAACAACTGGCGCAGGGTATCCTCGCAAATATCGGCTTCCAGCCCGGATAAATACTGGGTTTCGGTCGCGCCCAGTACCTGGATGCGGTTAGGGCGTATCAGATTCAGGTAGCCAACCAGGTTGGGTTGGGGGCTGGATTGGGGTTGCTGTTCGAGAATCAGGCGTTCGGTCTGATGTGTATCTGAGAGCCAGTGTAGCTCCAGTGGTTTCCGATGGCTGTCAAAGACGTCCTGTACCGTGAGTGTCGTGGCCATGATCAGGTGTGTATTTTCTGTCGTTCCCTGATAAGCGAATATATTTCATGTGTGCTACTGGCCTGGCGCAGGCTGTCCCTGAGGCTTTGTTCATTGAACAGGCTTGCCAGCTCAGAGAGAATCTGCAGGTGTTCATCCGTGGATTCTTCCGGCACCAGCATGGCAAATAACAGGTCAACCGGCGCCTTGTCAATTGCATCGAAGTCGATGCCCTCAGCTAGCCGGATAAATGCGCCGCTGGCCTGGCGGGTATTTTTCACCCGGCCGTGGGGTATGGCGACGCCATAACCGATGCCGGTGCTGCCCAGGCGTTCCCTTGACAGCAGGCTGTCGAAGATATCACCGGCGGTGGCGTATTGTTGATCCCGCGCCAACAGCTGGCTGAGCGCCTCAAGCGCCCGTTTTTTGCTGTGAGCATCTACATCACAGGCAATACGATCTTCGCTTAACAGGTCACTGAGTTGCATGCCTGGTTCTCTTGGGTTTCATTTTTGTGTTTATACAGGCGCCCCGGCTATTCGATATGAATACCGGGGCTTTATGCCCTTAGTCTTCTTCTTCCAGGGTAGGCTGCCGTTTCGGGCTGCCATTGCCGCGGTGATGATTGGTGATTTTTTCCTTGTGTTTCTTGATTTGCCGATCCAGTTTGTCAGTCATGGAGTCGATTGCAGCATACAGGTCTTCGTGTTCGGCATCGGCAAAAAGATTGCCGCCACTGACATGGATGGTCGCTTCCGCCTTTTGTCGGAGTTTCTCGACGCTTAATATAACGTGGACGTTGGTAACATGATCAAAATGTCGTTCAACTCTTTCGAGTTTGCTGACAACGTAGTTATGGAGCGAATCAGTAACTTCGAGATGATGTCCTGTTATATTCAATTGCATAGTGTTCCTCCTGGTATTTATGCGAGGCGTTTACGTTCATTTGAGGGTGGAATGGCCAGCGCCTCCCGGTACTTTGCAATAGTTCGGCGTGCGACCATGATACCCTGATCAGAAAGTATATTGGCGATTTTACTGTCGCTTAATGGCTTGTTGGGCAGTTCGGCGGCAACCAGTTTTTTGATCAGGGCGCGGATTGCCGTGGCGGAGCACTCGCCGCCACTGGCGGTGGAAACGTGACTGGAAAAAAAGTATTTTAGTTCGAAGATGCCACGAGGGGTGTGCATGTACTTTCGGGTAGTGACGCGGGAAATGGTGGACTCATGCATGTCGACCTTTTCGGCAATGTCATGTAGCACCAGCGCCTTCATGGCTTCTTCACCATATTCGAGAAAATCGGCCTGGCGTTCGACGATACAGCGGGAAACCTTGAGCAGGGTTTCGTTGCGGCTCATCAGGCT
>VAPK010132215.1_pt1 | contig 11303 bp, 13 predicted proteins | sample 3395031 | NCBI WGS metagenome assembly VAPK01 (sample SAMN08290443, study PRJNA428436) | hydrothermal vent metagenome | isolation source: Deep-sea hydrothermal vent chimney 1 | place: Pacific Ocean: Juan De Fuca Ridge
CACCGTTACCGTTCAAGTATCGCCTGAGATCTCACCCTGGATCACCTCCGTGGCAACGATGGGTTCCTCGGTCAAAGTGACGGGTTGGATGAATATTGGTCCGGCTGGAGAGAGGACGTTCGTCGCGATGAGCGTACAGAACGTCAAGACCGGCAAAACGGTGAGCTCCGTTTCGACTCAAACCACCGGAGGCTACTCGCGATAACCGCCGGCAATTCCAACACGCAGGTGCAGGCTTCAGGGAGAGGGGATGTTTCCCTCTCCCTGATTGTCCTAGAATGCTGTAAGCGTGTTAGAATGGTAATGAATGGTGTAGCCAGAAAGGACGAACAATGAGCCAGAAAGTGAACGGACGACGCAGGCGTATAAATATTTTGGTGGTGGAAGATGAACCGACGATAGTAGAACTGTTACGCATCGGCCTGACTTATGAGGGATATAAAGTAGCGGTAGCACATGACGGACGCACCGGACTGGAGATGGCGGATAAGGGCGGTTTCGATCTCATGATCCTCGATTTAATGCTCCCCGATCTCGACGGGTTTAAGGTGTGTCGCCGGCTGCGCATGCGGGGAAATGATATACCGATCATTATGCTTACTGCCCGCAAGGAGATCTCCGACCGAGTGGCTGGGCTAGATATGGGAGCAGATGACTACATCACTAAACCGTTCAGTTTCGAAGAGCTGGTAGCACGGGTGCGTGCCGTGCTCCGACGGCGAGGAAACACCGGCGAACCGACCGTACTGCGCGCTGCTGGCTTGGTCCTTGATTTGGAGACGCACGAGGTACGTCGTAATGACGAGCCAATTGACCTTACCCCAACCGAATTCGCGTTGCTGGAACTGTTTATGCGGCATCCCCGTCGTGTGTACACGCGTGATACGCTGCTCAACCGCGTATGGGGGTTGGAGTATGATGGTGATGCCAACGTTGTTGACGTCCACGTGAGCAATCTACGCCGCAAAATCGGTGATCGGGCACGGCAGCTGATCCGTACTGTATATGGACTGGGGTATAGCTTCCGGCCGGAGGGGGAAGAAAAGGACGGGGATGGCCAAACGGTGGAATGACCTCCCGCTACGCTACAAACTTACCCTGCTTTATGTTGGGTTGCTGGCTGCGCTGTTGTGTGCGCTCGGAGTGGTTCTTTATTTAGATACAGCTCATTTTCTCATTCATACCACCGCGGTGCGATTACGTGCTCAGGCTAAGCCAACGATCGAACACTGGTTACCGGGCTGGTCAGCCGGGGAGGAGGGGCCTACTCCTCCTCCAGGACCAGTACCACCCGCTGGTGCCCCTGGCCCTCCAGGGCCGCCAGCCCCCGCCCCTCCTAAGAGCGAAGCTGAGACCACGGTCTCGTCTCTAGGTGAAATCGCTGCCCAATTGAGTCGAGCTCTCACATCCCGGGATACCACTGCGCTTGTGCTCGATAATACCGGCAAACTTCTCGCCACCGGGCGTAAGCTTCCTGAGGAGCCGCTCCCTGCCTCTCCTGATCCAGCGTACGTTTCCCGAGCGCTTGCTGGTGAGAACGAAGTCACTTACATCACAAAAGTGGACGGGGTGCGTTCATTGGTGCTTCTTATTCCACTGCGCCGGGCTCCGGGCGAACGGAGGGTGGTGGGAGTAGTCGAACTCACCACCCCGCTTTCCTTGATTGACGCTGTTCTGTGGCGGCAACGGTTACTCATTGGGTTGGGAATGATTCTCACACTTGGCCTGGGCACTCTGGGAGGGTTGTGGATAACGCGATCCGCCCTTACCCCGCTGCAGCGGATGATCTCCACCTGCCGGCGGATTGCTGCCGGTGATCTTAGCCAACGCGTGAACCTGCCCGCACGGCGGGACGAAGTGGGGCAGTTGGCAGCTGCATTCGACAACATGGTTGCTCAGATTGAAAAGGCGTTCGCCGCCCAGAAGCGGTTCGTGGCTGCAGCTGCGCATGAACTGCGTACCCCACTCACTGCTCTGCACGGTTCGTTGGAGGTATTGCTGCGCGGTGCCCAGGACGATCCGACTACCGTCGCCCGGTTAGTGCAGGGAATGTATCGCGAGGTGACGCGGCTGATCCGCCTCGCTGAGCAATTACTTGACATCACCCGCCTTGACTCACCGGTGATCATCCACCGAAAACCCGTGAACCTATCACAGTTTCTCACTGGATTCCTCGACCAAGCGCGGCGGCTGGCCGGAGAGCGTACCGTCACTCTTACCTCGGGTAAGGATGTTACCATCTCTGCCGATCCCGATGCGCTCAAGCAGGTGCTGTTTAACTTGGTAGATAACGCGGTAAAAAACACCGCACCCAACGGCAAGATCGACATCGGCTGGGAAGTCAACGAGGATGAAATTGCAATATGGGTGACCGACAATGGTATGGGCATTGCTCCGGACGATCTTCCGCATGTGTTCGAGCCATTCTACCGTGGGGACCGCTCTCGCTCCCGCCGTCGCGGTGGAGCTGGACTGGGGCTGTCATTAGTGCGCGCAGTGGTAGAAGCCCACGGGGGCAAGGTAGAAGTGGAGAGCGAGCTCAACGCCGGGACGCGAGTAACTGTTAAGTTACCTCGTTCCACTTAACCGAGCCAGTGGGTTAAGCTCCCTTCAACAAGAAGAATTCCCACTCCTAGCAGTGTGGAGACTGCGGTGATCGGTATCCCGTAGCGCAGGAACTTGAAAAATCCGATTTTGGGAACGTCATCCCCCATGTTTTCAATCACGATTATGTTTGCCACCGAGCCGATAATGGTGAGACATCCGGCAATCGTAGACACATATGCGAGTATGTACCAGAACATTGTTTCCTGTCCGGCGAAATGGCCTACCCAGTCTCGGGCGATGAGAACAAACGGCACGTTGGAGAATACCTGGCTTCCGATAAGAGCCATCCAGGTGAGATGCCAGAATCGCAGCCCGACCGACGCCGCAAAGAAATGGCTCAGCGAGTCAGTTATTCCTTTGACCCACGATTGACTGGCGAGACCGTACATAATGATGAACAACGACGCAAAGAATACAAGCAACGGCCAGTCTACTGTGCGGAAGACAGGGCGGGGGTTACGACGGTGGAGGATGAGAGCCACCAATGCTCCAGCGATCGCCGCTCCGGCAATGTGATAACCGAGCATATATCCACCGACAGTGATCCCCAATCCGATGAGCGATTTTATCAGCCCGGCTCGATCTAGCTCGATCGCGGTCGGTTCCGAGCGTACGGTGGGAACGAGATGCAATTCTCGCCGGAAGAACCACAGGAGGAGAAGATAGGAGCTGATGAGCGATGCCGCCACTGGCAGAGCCATCGCGAGCATGAATTTGACGTATGGGATACCGGAAGCAGAACCGATGATCGCGTTTTGTGGATTCCCTGACAAAGTAAGGGCACTGCCGATGTTCGCTCCCATCGCCACGGCGAATAACAGCGGTACAAGAGATACACCGGTGACACGGGCGAGCGAGACGATGAGAGGGGTGAGAAGCACGCACACCGTATCGTTCACCAACAGGGCAGATAAGCCACCCGACACGAGCATGGTATAGGCGAGTAATCGTCGTGGGGATGGGGTTCGACCTGCAACCTTAGCCACTAGATACCGGTAAAACCCGGCTTGGTCGAGCAGGGAGGATTGGATCATCGCTCCTAACAATAGGAGAATGGTATTCCAGTCAATTACTGTAGGTGACAATGCCGTTGTAAATGGAACTACTCCGCAAGCGATCATAAGGAACGCCCCGAGCAGCGCACCGGTAGGACGATCAATGGGGAGGAATCGGGGAGGTTTGCCCGAGATAAACAGGTAAGATATCAGAAAGATGATTATTGCTGCCATTATTTCGGTTTCCTCCCTATAGCACCGTTGAGATACATTGTACTGCAAATGACGCTTCTTGCGTATACGGTTGTACGTCGCTATGGGATGGAAGTGCGGTTATAATGTGCACCACGAACAAAACCAGGAGGAGTGAGAGTGGAGGAAAGACGGGTTGCGCTTAGGGATCTTCTGTTGAAGCACCCAGCAGATATAGCTGAGGTGCTTTCTCATCTCTCCGACGAGCAAGCGGCGGAACTCCTGCACCGTCTCTACCTGAGGAAAGCCGCAGCAGAGCCGCTTGGGGAGATGGAACCGGAAGACTCTGCGGAGCTTCTTTCTGAACTGGATCGGGATGAGGCGATAAAAATCCTCTCTCGAATGGACCCAGACGACGCGGTTGACCTCCTGGAAGAGCTGCCCGAGGATGTGAAAGAGGAGATCCTCTCTCGCCTTGCTCCCAAAGACGCGCAAATACTCACTAAGCTGTTGGAATACCCCCCGGACACTGCCGGTGGATTGATGTCCCCGGAGGTAGTTGCTCTTCCGCTCAATCTGACCGCGCAAGAGGCGATAGACATCCTGCGACGCAAGGTGGAAGAGGTGGAGACGATCTATTACGCCTACGCGGTCGATGATGAAGGACGGCTTGAGGGTGTTATTTCGTTGCGTGACCTCGCTTTGGCCCGCCCGGAGACGCGTCTATCCGCATTGGTTAACCGGGATGTTATCTCTGTTCCGGTCGATGCCGATGCCGAGGATGTCGCCCGTTTGTTTGACAAGTACAACTATTATGCCCTGCCTGTAATAGATGCCGACCGCCGGCTTCTAGGAATAATCACGATTGACGACGTCATTGACGTGATCCGTGAGGAGGCCACTGAGGATATCTACCGCTCTCAGGGCGTTCCGCTGGAAGAAAGAGTGGACACGCCGTGGCACGAATCGCTCCGGTGGCGGATGCCGTGGCTGTATTTCAACCTGCTCACCGCGTTCCTCGCAGCATCTGTGGTTGGTGCGTTCGAAGAGACAATAGCAAAGTTCGCCTCGCTTGCGTTCTTCATGCCGATAATCGCTGGTCAGGGCGGTAACGCGGGAATGCAGACTGTAACCATTGTCACCCGGGGAATCGCGCTGGGAGAAGTCCCGAAAGGAGAGGGTTGGCGGATCTTGCGCAAAGAAATTCTTCTCGGAATATTCGATGGTTTAGCAATGGGAGTAGTGGTGGGAGCGGTCGGCTTTTTATGGAAGAAGACGATATTCCTCGGGATCGTGGTCTTTTTGGCTATGGTGTTCAATATGATTACCGCAGGCATTGTAGGTACGGTTATTCCGCTGACGCTTCGCGCGATGCGACAAGATCCAGCATTAGCGTCTTCGATATTTCTCACCACGTTTACCGATACACTTGGGTTTGCATTCCTGTTTCTGTTGGCACGTACTCTTTTACCCGAACTGCGATGAAACAAGCAATTCCTCTTTGGTCTTACCCATTGTTGCTCGCTCTCATCGGGATCATTCTTTTCATGGGGAGTTTCACCTCCGCATGGCGTGTGGCGGTTGGAGTAGAAAGCGTTCTGTTTATCGGGTATCTGTTTCTAAGGCAGAGGTTACCAGTCCACGATGGAGTTAGAGTGGCAAACGTAGTCTCTCTTTTCCCAGGGCACCTCCTTCTGTTATTCGCTATTGGCGTCTTGCCTTCTCCTCCTTCGAGCCTTATCGCTCTCTGGATACTCATTCCGGTTATGAGCGTCCTATATGATCTTGCTTACGGGATCGCACGGTTACAGTTACGAGTGTCGATTTTAGCGGGTCTTTATTGTATAATTTGGGCCGACCTCTTCTTCATACTGGAGCGGGTAATCAGCTTAGGAAGAGGGCTTTCCAGGGAAGAAGAGCTGATAGTAGCCGCCGTATTCGGGGTTGTGGGTGTTTCCTTTCTCTGGATCGGGGCCTACCGCCACCTGCGGTTGAGCAACCTTGATAAGGAGTGATAGTAGATGAGTAAATGGCTTGTCTTTTTGGTAGGGTTAGTGATCCTCCTGTTCGGAGTGACGGCGTTCGGACAGGAGCAGCCTGCAGGGGCTGGTTCTTCAATCGTTTCTCTGGTAGTGGTGTTGGGAGTGTTCGCCGCCGTGTTCTACTTCATGATAATTCGTCCCCAACGTAGACGCCAGGCGAAGCATAACGAGCTCATCTCAAGGCTTAAGCGTGGGGATAAGGTCGTAACAGCAGGTGGAATATTCGGTGAGATTGACTCGATCGGAGACACGTCCGTGGTTTTGACTCTGGAAGACGGGGGCAAGATCCGTATTGCAAAGTCAAGTATAGTAGATAAACGCGCGAAATAAAGAGATTTCGGGGAGGTCCGGATAATGGCACATTCCAATATGACGCGAACTGATTGGATCCGGCTCGGGAGCGTCCTTCTGGTCTTGTTCGGCGCTCTTTTCCTGTTATATCCGTTCTGGCCGTTAAAAGACGTTATCCCTCTCGGTCTTGACCTACAGGGAGGGGTACGCCTCGTTCTTGAGGCGCAGGGGACGGAGAAGATGGATGCCGCACAACGCGATGACACAATAAACCGAATCATTACAATTCTCAGCAACCGTGTGGATCAGTATGGTCTTGCTAATGCTGAGATCAAACGGTTGGGCACTAATCGCGTGCTTGTTAACCTCCCCGGTACAAAAGACCCGCAAGAGGCGCGTCAACTGATCGGGCAAACGGCAATGCTCGAATTCAAGAAAGTAATCCAAGCAGGAACGAGCCCGAACGAGGATCTGGTACCCACTTCTCCCACCCAGGAAGTGCTTAAAGATCGAAAAGGGATCCCTTATATTGTGGAAAGTCAACCGTTGCTCACGGGAGCAGCTCTTTCAGATGCCCGGGTACATACATCACAGTCGATACAGAATGCAGGGAAATTGTATATTTCACTCACCTTCAACCAGAAAGGGGCGCAACAGTTTGTGGAGGCGCTGAGAAAACTTAAGGTAGGTGACCGTCTGGCGATCGTACTCGATAACGTGATCTACAGCGCTCCTCGGATCACACAATCCATCAAGGATGCAGCAGCTCAGGGTTGGAGGGCTGTTAAAGACTCTACCACAATTCAAGGAGATTTTACTAGGGACGAGGCGAAGAGGATAGCGATCGTACTCCGCGCTGGTGCCTTGCCGGTGGCGGTGAAAGTGGTGGAAGAGAATACCGTCGGCCCAACCTTGGGTAGCGACTCCATCCGCCGCGGGATGATCTCCATCGTTACCGGATTCGTGCTCATCATTCTCTACATGCCTGTTTACTATCGTATGTTTGGCATCGTGGCTGACATTGCCCTGCTTCTCAACATGTTGATCGTTTTCGCTTCCCTTGTCATCTTTAATGCCACCCTTACCCTACCGGGGATTGCCGGTATCATATTGACGATCGGTACAACGGTCGATGGGAACGTGATCATCTTCGAGCGGATTAAAGAGGAACGTCGAGCTGGAAAATCGCCGCTTGCTGCGGTGCGAAGTGGATTCGAAAAATCACTTTCTACCATTGTCGATGCTAATGTCACAACGTTGCTTACTGCGTTGATCCTTCTTCTTGTCGGGACCGGTCCGATCAAGGGGTTCGCAATCACTCTCGGTATCGGTGTGGTAGGTAGTATGTACTGTGCGTTGGTTGCTAGCCGCCTCCTCATCGAGAAGGCTGGATTCTCGCAGTATATACCGGCCCGTGTGATGACTGAGTCCGGTTCGTAACCTCGAATATAAGGATAAGCACAGCGTCGATAGGTCGAATGCCGCCGTGTTTCACCTGGTGATCAAGCTCGATCCCAAGGTGAAGCGCGGCGGTTAAATCTTTCTGCGAAAAGTGTCTTGCCTGTGCCAAGAGACGACGGGCTAACCACTCGGGAACTCCGAGCTCATGGGAGATTTCAGAAAGAGGAAGTCCTGCTTCCTTTAGGATTTGTATCTCGGTTAAGCGGATGATCTGATGAAGCAGAGCGGGGAAGAGACGCCACGGATCAGTGTTAAGCCGGGATAGTGCTGCTACCGCTCCGCGCAAATCTCGCGATCCGAAAAGATCGAGGAACGGGTAGATAGATCCCTCACCACGATTGTAGAGCATTCCGGCTATATCGTTCGGCCCTAGTTGCTCTCCCGCGGAGTATGCAGCAAGTTTTCTCACTTCCTCCCGGAGAAACAATAGATCATCTCCTGATGCTCGCAAGAGTTCTGTCAAAGCAGTTCTCGTAAGCGAGATTCCTTCACTGTTCACGATCTCTCTTGCTATTTGTTCCAACGATCGTCCGCGCGCATGTGGGAACCTGTGTACTTTCCCCTTTCGTTCCCGCACTTTTTTGACCAGGGTATCGAGCCCTTTCTCCTCCGAGGAGATGAACGTGAGATAACTCATAGTTGGCAGGGGAAGGTCCAGCAAGGGATAAAGCGAACGGATCGGTTTTACCCATTCCACATGGCGGATCAGGAAGTGACGACAAGGGGAGAAGAGCGATTCAGAGGAAAGTTCGATCGAAAGAGCCTTTATATTGAGTTCATCTCCGAACCGAACGATGCGCTCAATCTGTCCGCTAGCGGCGAGTGTCGCTTCGCGTGCTCCGAGTGCGCGTTCACATTGGTAAGGATCACCGTAAAAAAGAGCAATTTTTGCTTCTGACATCGTTACCTCATTGGTGAGAATACTGAAATCATAGCTGGTATACGCGCGGTGAACAACCGACGCGGATTTATTTGCGGGAGTTCAGCAGGTTCTGATGGGGTAAAAGTTTTCTCTCACTTTTTAAAAACTATGTGTGCAACACCAATCTTTAGTGAGTATACTCAAATCAATATGCGGTTTTTACTAGATTGCTATAAATCGCAATGTGAACATTGTCAAGCGTTTAGCTCCTGCATAATTTCTGCCATCGGGCAAGACAATTGTCACAAAGCTACGCGGGAACTACATTACCTCTCTTGTCAGGATGGGGAAACCGTCTTTCAACAGGGCGAGCAAGTGCGTGGTTTGTACATCCTCTCTCACGGATGGATAAAACTTCATCTGGCAACTAAGGAAGGGAGGAACCTTCTTGTCAAAATTTGCACTACGGGAGACCTTCTTACTGGAATCACATTATATGCACACGCATTTTCCGCGGTGTCAACGAGATCCGCCACGGTGCGCCTCATCGGTAAGTCTCAGGTAGTGCAGCTCATCGAGCAGTATCCGAGCTTAGGTTTGGAGATCGACCACTGATTTGCCCGCGATGGTCAACTCCTGCTCCAGCGCATGGTCGATCTTGCTTATGAAAGCGTCGAGGAGAGGTTGGCCCATGTCCTTCTATCGTTAAGGCGAAGGCACGGAGTGCGCGAAGGAAGTAATGTACGGATAGATCTTCCGCTCTCCCAGCAGGACTTGGCGGATATGATCGGAGCAAGTCAGCAGGCGGTAAACCTGAAACTGCAGAAGCTGGCTGAGGAAGGTCTGATCCAAGTGGAGAGGTGCAAGGTCACCATCCTTAATGATGAACGCCTGCGAAATCTACGGTGACAAATGTCCTATTTCACTGGAAATGATGTTCCCATCGGATTTTCTCACTATCCATTGCCTGGCCGATGGAGTTTTGTCGCCTAGGTGACAGACAAATGAAGAAAAGAGCCTTATATTTTTAAATAAACATTGAAAGGAGGTATCTATTATGAAGCGGATATGTGAGCTGTTAAGGGGGTTAATGGTGACAGCTATAATGCTTGCGTTAGGGTATGGCACAATAGCTGCGCAAGGGTGTAACTGTGCGAACTCCTCCTTTGACCGTTCCGGCGATGTCTCCGTAGAAGCATACATCAAAAACCTTAATACTGGCGAACTTGTCCGATTTCCTGTTTATCAACAACTCGTTTATGCAGTGGAGAGGCCAACTGGGCGACAGGTAGCGATCAAGTATATCGCCGAGGTGCCTTCAGCAGCTTTGGGGATTTCGCAAAACTCCGCTACAGACAACAGCGTTTCTTATAGGTTAACTATTACGCAGTACTACGACAACTTCCACTATAATGGACAATGGTATGAGGAGATCCTTTGACAGGGTATTCGAGAACCTTCAGAAAATACGCGTGAGGTATCCAAGGTTTTACAAAGAACGATGTACGGTGTTAGCTTGCTACGATACCGGTACTAACCTTCCTATTGTAGCTAAATTCTTTGATTCCAATGTGAACTTTTTGCCATCCATTGGGCGAATCTCCCTTATATCGCAACATTTTACAGATTGGTACAGCAGATACTCGAGCCAGCAAAAGGCTAAGTTTAATAAGTCATTTGAAATGCTTCAGAAGAGATTTTTCTCTCAGCTAATCAACCACGAGAAGGTTTCGTCGTTTCTTGACGTTCTTTTTGGCACGCCGTTTAGGATGATTATGATGAGACGGCGGGATCCTTCCTCGAGACCGTCTTTTCTTCCATATACTGGGGCTTGTATACCAGGCACGAAGATAGCCGTGGACCCTCAGGGCGACATCCATTGTTGTGAAAAAATGAACGAACAGTTTCCTATAGGGGATGTTCAGAACGGGCTCAGCATTGAGAAGATCGCTACCTTAATGGATTCGTATCGAAGGCAGATTTATCCGGAATGTTTCGATTGTCCTGTTACCAAGCTTTGCCCTGTGTGTTACGCCATTGTAGCTGGAAATGGTCGTTTTGAAAGAAGTCCGTCTAATCTTTGTCTCAAGATTCGAGAGAGCGTGAAGAGAAAATTCGAAGATCTATGGACCCTCTTTGAGGCAAGTGTGAAGGAGTCGGATATCTTCCATTCTGAAGGCGGCGTTCCGTGGGAAGATTGAAGAAGCGAGAAAAAACCAGTTGAAAAGCCAATACTTCTTTCTGAACCCATCGTGCATCTTAGTAGAGGGTAAGGGTACCTCTGCCATTTACAACCTAGCTTCTGGAGACATAATTGCTCTTAAGCCAGATACAGAGAGAATTCTTTTGCGGACGGAGTCTGGAAATCGGATAAGCGAAACAGCTAATTTCTTGGGGATGACCAGCCACACGGTGGAAGGTGTTCTCAATAAGGTAGCAGCTCATGGGCTGGGTAAGTTCTATAGCAGAAGAATTTACCTAGAAAAAGGGCAAAAGCAGAGAGAGCCTTTCTATGAACGTAAGGCACCGCCAGTCATTACGAAGTGTTATATTGAGTTTCCCGGTTCCTGCGATCTCGGGTGCCACTTCTGTGAAAGCCCAAAGTTGTATCCATGTACAATGTGCTCCAAAAGCTGCGAAAACCCTTGTCAGAAGGACCTTGTGTATGGTTTTCTTAGCAGGCTCTTCAAGATGCAGTGCAGAGCCATAATTTTCCATGGAGGTGATCCATTCCTAAACAAAGAGAGGCTTTTCCCTTTGGTGGAATTCTGCCGGAGAGAAGGATTCAGCGGGGAGATACTTGTAATCACAAACGCAACACATATTGGTGAAGCAGAATTGAAATGGTTGAAG
>VAPK010422817.1_pt1 | contig 11303 bp, 9 predicted proteins | sample 3395031 | NCBI WGS metagenome assembly VAPK01 (sample SAMN08290443, study PRJNA428436) | hydrothermal vent metagenome | isolation source: Deep-sea hydrothermal vent chimney 1 | place: Pacific Ocean: Juan De Fuca Ridge
ACCCATCTGGCGTCGCCCGTTTTTTTAATGGATCAAATCGATACCAAGCCGAACTCCAAAGTGTCCTTTTCCTTTGACGACGCAAGTTCGATCTCCATTGGCGAGAATGCCGAGGTCAAGATCACCAAACATATATTTGATCCAAATAAAAATTTGCGTCAAACCGTGGTGGAAGTTTCACTGGGCGCAGTCCGATTTGCGGTGACCAAGGAAAGAAATAAGGACTCGACCTTCAAAGTGATCACACCTGCTGGAATTGCGGGTGTACGCGGGACGGAATTCGTCATCATGGTTGACCCGGATGGAAAGACCACTTTCGTGGGGTTGGAAGGTTCCATCGAAACCATTCCCTTTACCCCTGAAGGACAACCGGGGAAAGCTCAGATCATTTCCCAGGGGCAGAGTCAGGAGATATCGAAAAGCGGGCAAGCGTCTTCGGTGTCGAAGGCTCCCTTGGAGTTGCTGCAACAAGCCAGACAAAAAACCGACCTCAAGCCATCGATTTCTAAAGATCGTGGCATCACCCGGATGAAAGCGGAAATGGCGGCAAGAATCGCCAAAAGGGAACGATTGACAAATGAGGCGCAAAAAGAAATAGAGGCCGACAGCCTCGATGGAGATGAAAAATCCCTCAACCCCGGAGACGCAACGAATCTCCCTCAATCACCTCTAAAAGGGCAAGGTCGGCCAGAAAAACCGACCCAGCAAAATAAACCCGTCAGTTAAACTTGACCCGCCTGGTTTTGGGCTCAACGCCGTTTTTCTTCCCGATAAATGTTGCCGGAGTCACAGATTAATGTGACGCCATCCCTACGCCGATTGCATACGTTCCTATATAGTTTCTCCCAACCGAAACAGAATCATGCTTTCATAATACTGTAGTGGCCTCCTCAAACTGAGGTTATTGTGAGTCCGATATAGAAGTGGTTCAGAAGCCCCCTTGAAGGTCTACCGCGAAGTAACCTCCCTCCAAGTTCCGGTGTATTTTATTCAGGACCAGGCATTTCTTTCAACATCCGTAGCCGATCCAGATCTCAAGGGGGTTTTTCCTGAAATCAATACCCTAAAGGGGTCCGTTATCAAAACTTGTCTTCTCCCTTTACCTACGGTTCATTGGCGGGGGTGCCACACACCTCCCATTTCCGCTACAAATCCCCCTTAAGTGGCCGGTGGGCGGACCCTCATCATTTTAAAAACCACGTTCAAAAATAAGGACGCCTCTATAAATTGCTTTTGGCCATGAGCGGCCCTTATAAAATAAGGGCACGCGAGTTGCCTGAAAGAAATATATCGAATGATTAGAGGTCCCCATAAACCTTTTATCCTGAAGACTTTTGGGAATTATCCTGAATCTTTTACCGGGCGCTGGATATTTTACGGGATAAGTAGTATCGTAAGCCGTTCATCTGCCGCCCGTCAGGGACGATCACGGTTTCGGCAGGTTTTTTTGAGGCTGTTTTTTTCAATAACTGTTTTCAGGATGTCAGCGCATGAGTTTTTATGAAGAGGCCAAAGGGTATCTGGAAGAAATAAAAGCAGAAAACGAAAATTTCAGCAAGGCCGGAAATCGGGAAGAGGAAATAGAAGCTTTGAAGGAAATGATGGATGGATTCATGCGAGGCGCGCAACGCACTCGGGAGAAAATCGACCAATATAATGATCGCCGCTGGCAACGGTGAAAATACCACAGCCCCGCCGGTTTGCGACTCACGATGATGCATGGGGCAGACTCAGGAGAACTCCATGAAGGTTTTTCGGTATAGCAAAAAAAGGGGAGATTGCCGAGACTTTAATTGTTTGAGTAACTGGACTATTCGATATACTCAAGCGCTGTTTTTTTATGGGAATGAAAAATGAATACCGTTAAGAAATGTAAATTTGGCTTTATGATGGCCGTTTTATTGCTGATCTGTTTCCTGGCTGAAACCGTCTCAGCGATCCCTTTATTTGCGCGAAAATATAAGTTGAGTTGTGTCATGTGCCACACGGGTTTCCCGCAATTAAACAGTTTTGGTCAGAGTTTTGCCGGGAATGGCTATCAAATGCCTGAAGAAGATCCAAAAGATTATATTGAAGAAATTGAGGAAGGAAAACTTTTGCTCCACGAATATTTTCCTTTTGCCATCCGTGTCGATTCCTTCTACCGCTTGCGCAACGACGGAGCCGTAAAATTCGACCAGCAAGCGCCTTTTTCAGCCAAGATATTGACCAGCGGAATGTTGAAAAAGGACATTGCCTACTACTTCTATTTTTTCTTTGATGAACGTGGGGGAGTCACCGGGATAGAAGATGCTTTTCTTATTTTCAACAATATTATTAAAGACAAAAATATAGACATCCGGTTAGGACAATTTCAAATAACGGATTCCATGTACCCCCGAGAACAGAGGCTCACTTTTCAAGATTATTCTTATTACACGACCAGAGTCAGCGATAGTGGTTTCAATCTGGTTTATGACCGTGCCTCGGAGATCAGTTATAACTTTAATGCTACCGAGGACTTTGGGGTTGGGCTTTTAGCAGGTGTCGCCAACGGCAATGGAATCAACACCGCGAACAATGACAGAAATTTTGATTCGGATAATTTCAAGAATTTCTATGGAAGAGTCAATTTTAGTTACGGTAATCAAGGGATAGGGGTCTACGCTTATCATGGTCGGGAAAAGAATTCTGTAGAGGTGAAAAATAATTTTTTCCGCATTGGACCTGACTTTAATTTCACTCTGTTTGACGACTGGAACATCTGGGGAAGTTACCTGTATGGAGAAGATGATAACGGACTTTTTCAAACTGTGGGTTCGGGCAAAATCAAATCCTGGGGCGGTTTTACAGGGATAACCCACAGCCTCAATGACGACTGGCTACTCTCCCTTCTGCACAATTATGTGGAAGTCGATAGAAAACCCGACCTGGACGTTCATGTCGTTACCGCCAATCTGAGTTATTACCTGATGCGGAATTTAAAATTCATTTTTGAAGTGACCGGGGACCTTCAGGAGACCAGTCCAAGCCATCCTGAAAAAACACATACCGGAGAATTTGGCATTGTCTTCGCCTATTAGAAATGAGGCTTTTCCCCCGTCTATGCGCTAAATAAGGGCTCGTGTCCTTACTGTTGTTTGTTCTTCTAAAGAGAGAGAAATAGTGACGAACAAGTTTTCCTGTTTCTTCTTATCCCTGCTCGCTCAGACCTTCCTGCTTTCTGTTCTTGTTTTTCCTCCCGCCTTTGCCCAAAAGTCCACAACCCATGTGAGGAAGTATAGGGTAGAGATCCTTCCTTTAGAAAAGCAGACCCAGAAAGAATACCAGTTAAAATTAATACATCCCTATTCTTTCCGGCTCAGGACGATTCAAAAAAGCCTGGTTTCCCTGAAATTTAAAAAAAAAGATCTTTTTAATACTCAAGAGGGGCGAGTTTTCAGCAATGATTTGGTCAAGCGCCTGGCTCCCCTGATACAAAATAAATTTACCCAGGTCAATTCGAGTCAACGAGTTTCATTTAAGATCTCCGATGTATCGGGAAAAGTTTATACACAGGGAGACACGTTTTTGACCTCCGAGGGTTTGCACTGGAGGTTCACTACATTGCGAGGCGTTAAATGGGGGATTGAGGACTTCAGCGTTTCAGGAGAACCCTGGGTTTTGGTGCTGAGAAAGGGGCAGGCTTATAAACAACGCTATTGGAGGGGATCGAAGAAAGTGGTGCAGGACATTGTAAGCTGGGTCATTTTTGAAAATGTTTTGCCCGTAGCCTCTCAAAAGTTGCCAGAACCGGCGCCAAATCTTTTAGACCCAAAAGACAAAAAATTTTCCACGAAACCTATAACTTCGGACATTAAGAAACGTTTGAATCTTCTAAAGCAGTTACGAAAGGAAAACGTTATTACTGAGGAGGAATATAGAAGCAAAAGACGGAAAATAATTGGTCAACTTTAGTAAAAGGAAGTCAGGCAATTTGCCGAGCGGCAACTCGCGCCCGGAGTCATGATGTGATCGCGCAATTTGGCAAGAAAATCAAGTCCCCACAGATGAACGTTGATTGGGTAAAATAAAAACAGGAGTAGCACAGGCTTTCCTGCCTGTACTACCACATGGATGTAAAGTAAAGCTCTCCCCTTTAAAACATTTGCAATGTTTTTAAATTAGGCAGGGTCGCGCTTTTTTCCAGAGAAAGGGCCGTGTCCACATCCACATTATTTTTCACCAGCACCAGGGTTTCCAGGTGGGTCAGATATTTGGACTGCACCAGGGCTTTGATTCCTTCAGGACCAATCTGGTTGTTGTAAAGGTCCAGACTTTTTAGATTGGATAACTTAGGCGAATTCGCGATGGCGATCGCGCCTTTGTCGGTGATTTGATTTGCGTCCAGATTGAGAAGCGTCAGGTGAGCCGCGTTGGGAGATTGAACGAGAGCAATGACTCCAAGGTCGCCCAGCTTGTTCCGGGTCAGCTTCAATTCTTTCAGGCGACGAAAATTAGGGGACTGAGCCAACATCCGCCCGCCCGCTTGAGAGAGATCATTCCCCCACAGGTTGAGTAACTCCACGTTCTTGAAGGTTGCGGATTCGGTGAGAATCTTTGCGCCTTCATCGCCCAGCTTATTCCCCTGCAACGCCAGTGAGACAACATTAGCCAATTCAGGCGAATTCGCCAGAATGGTCATCCCCTTGACGCCGATCTGGGATTTGTTGAGATTGATTTCTTTGCCATCCGGGCTGGTTCTTTCCTTGATATGCTTGGGGATATCCTTGGGCGGTCCCTTGTGCCTGCTGTAACCGTGATGTCCGCCGCCTTTTTTGCCTTTACCCATGTGTTTGCTGGCGTCATAAGCCTGGCCGGATTGGGCGAGAAATAGAATCGCGATTGCGGGCAAAGCCCATTTGAAAAAATTGCTCATCGATAAATTCTCCAGTTTAAGAATCACGGGCGCAACGAAACCCGATATAGTTTTGCGGTTGATAAGGAATGGCTTTGCCGCGTATAGCCGATCGCGCAAGATCCATATTAGAGTGCCAGGAACCGCCTTTGATCACTTTCAAGGAGGTTCCGTAGAGATCACTTTCCTGTTTGTTGCCGACATAAGGTTGATACCAGTCCGCTGTCCATTCCCAGACATTGCCGGCCAGGTCGTACACGCCAAAAGGGCTTTTGCTTTCTTCATAATCCCCGATGGGAGCAGTGTACCGGTTTTCATCTTCTAAGCCTCGGACATTGCTTTTAGTGTTGTCCGGTTCATTTCCCCAGGGATAATAACGGGCATCGGTGCCACGCGCCGCCTTCTCCCATTCCGCTTCCGTGGGAAGCCGTTTTCCCGCCCACTGGCAATAATCCGTGGCCTCCTGCCAGTCGATTCCGACGATAGGATGGCGCGGTTTATTGAACTTGGGCTCATCCATGAACTTGGGTTTACGGCCCGGAACCGCTTCCCTGAATTTTAGAAACTCGGCGTTGGTGACCTCGTGTTTGTCGATATAATATGCTTTGAGGTCGATCTTGTGGGCCGGGGTCTCATCCCGATACCATTCGAGGGAAGCTGAAAAAAATTTTTCCGCCACCCATTGAATGTCTTCTTCCGTGCTCCCCATAGTGAAAGGCCCTTGAGGAATGAGAACCATGCCTGGATTGGCACCGGCACCTTCAACCTCCGCCCGGATTGCTCCGGGAAAAAACGAAAAAAGAACTCCAAAAAAGAGAGTCATCATGCCAACCGCAATGTTTATTTTCATAATTTAAATCCGATAGTTATCTGGCGATCATTCCGGTTTTTCTGGCATATTCAAAAATATTTCCCGCCTCGATGATATCGATGACTTCGCCCAGAGATTTTAATTTGTATGATTTTCCGGATGTTTTGTTGGTCAGGGTTTCCGCTTTCAGGTCGATCAATACCGTGTCTCCGGTCTTGATTTCGTCCACCATCCGCGTCTCGGATTCAAAGGGAATGAAAAACCCGCCGTCCACCGAGTTCCGGTAAAAAATCCGTGCGAACGACTCGGCCACCACAGCCTGAATGCCGGCTATTTTAAGGCACGCCGGAGCGTGTTCGCGAGACGACCCGCAGCCGAAATTTTTTCCACCGATGAGGATCGTGTACTCGGATTCAAACTTGCCTTCATCCACAAAGGCATGCTTTCCGTCGGGCAGTCCGGCGCCCTCCTGTGGGACGCCTGAAAGGGCGAATTTTCCGTAGTTCTTTTTTTCTTCAGGATCGGTCAAACTGTACACCAGATGTTCCGCTGGGATGATCTGATCTGTGTCCACATCGTTGCCCAGGACATAAGCCTTGCCTTCTATTATTTTTTTCATGAATATTTATTCAAACCCATTCAGTTGTTAAGAAATTCTCTCGGATCGGTGATATGCCCGGTCAAAGCTGAGGCCGCCGCCGTGTAGGGAGACGAGAGATAGACCTGAGATTGTTTGGACCCCATTCTTCCGGGAAAATTCCGGTTGGTGGTCGAGATCACCACTTCATTGGAATTGGCTCGGCCAAAAGTATCTTTGGGGCCGCCCAGACACGCCGCGCAGGAGGGTTCGCCCAGCAACGCGCCGGCATTTTTAAAAATATCGGCAAGGGATTCACCCTCTATTTTGGTTTTGTAGAGATCTTCTTCCACTTCCCGTGTGGCGGGCACGATGAAGGTGTCGATCGCGACTTTCTTGCCTTTGAGCAGTTTGGCCGCCGCGATAAAATCGGTCAGCTTGCCACCGGTGCAGGAGCCGATATAAGAGCGGTCCAACTTGACATCGGTGCATTCGGTCACGGGCGCTTTATTGTCCGGCGAATGCGGCTTGGCCACCATGGGCGTCATCTGGTCGGCGTTGTATGTTTTCTTGTAATAATAATTCGCGTCCTGGTCAGAATGATAAATGGTGTGCGGCTTGTCGGTCCGGTCCTTCAAATATTCAAGCGTCACCTCATCGGCTTCGATCACCGCGTTTTTCCCGCCGGCTTCAATGGCCATGTTGCAGAGCGTCATGCGTTCTTCCATGGAAAACTTGTAAACCGCATCGCCCGCCCATTCCATCGTGCGGTAGGTGGCTCCAGCCACGCCGATATCGCCGATCACCTGAAGCAGAATGTCCTTCGCCATGATGTAGGGGGGAAAGGTGCCGGTGAACTCAAAGCGCATGGTTTCTGGAACTTTGACCCAGATTTTACCGGTTCCCAGAATGAACGCGGCGTCGGTATTACCGATGCCGGTCGAAAACATGCCAAACGCCCCGGACGTGCAGGTGTGGGAATCGGTTCCAAACAAAACCTCGCCGGGGCGGTTGTGCCCTTCCTGCGCCAGAGCGATATGACACACGCCTTTGTAGTTGTCCGTGCCCACATCGTAATAATAGGGAAGGTCCTGCTCCTTGACGAAATCCCGGAGGATGTCGATGTTGCGATTGGCGTGTTTGTCCGCAGTGAATACATAATGATCCGGGATGATGACCACTTTCTCACGGTCCCAGACTTTGGCGTTTTGACCGAATTGTTCTTTGAAGATGCCGATGGTTCCAGGCCCGCAAACATCGTGGGTCATCAGCACATCCACATCCACCCAGATGTTATCTCCGGGAGCGACCGATTCTTTTCCCGCGTGAGCCGCTAAAATTTTTTCCGTCACCGTCATTGCCATCAATAACTCTCCTGTTTATCGGCCTGCTACCGCTGAGCCGTCGTATATCGTGTCTAATTTGTTAAAAAATAAGGTTTTGACATCGGGCTACCCAAAATGGCAGTCGATGGCTTCAGTTATGTTCCTGATCTTCCGTTAAGCATATAAAATACCATTTTCTGATGCCGGTACGAACAAAAAATTAATAATTTATACCTTTTAGCCCGCCCCATGCTCACACTAGTCCTGGACACCCTCAACCGCTTGTTTTATAAGATTCCAGCCAAGCCGCGCAATGTCCAGATCGAGGTCACCAACCGTTGCAATATGGACTGCTCCATGTGCCCGAGGGAGGATCTGGAGATCGAACTGGAGCATATGGACTGGGACAAGTTCCTCATTGTGATCGATCAATTGCGGTCCGGAGAAGACATCACGCTGACCGGATGGGGTGAGCCTTTTCTGCATCCGAGAATATTCGACATGATTTCAGCCTGCAAAGAACGTGGGCACAAGGTCATGATCACGTCCAACGGACTGTTCACCAAACCTTCCGTGATCGAACAGATTCTGGGTTCCGGTCTGGACGTCCTGACATTTTCCATCGACAGTGTTGAGACAAGCGACAACGTTCCATTGGGTCACAACAACAACTCGGTTTATGAAAATATTGAAGGGGTGGCGGCTCTTAGAGAAAACGGGTCGCTTTCTTTGCGCCTGCAATCGACGTTACATGCGGACGGAGAAAATGATTTATACGATGTGATCCGCTACGCCGCGAAAATAGGATGCGAAGTGGTGAACGTGGGCCGTCTGGATAGAAAATACGCCCCGGATTTGAAACGCCCCAATTTGCTTGAAGAAGAGCGCATTTTTAAGGAAGCGGATCGAATCGCCCGGATAGTCGGTGTGCAACTGGATTGGATTCAGTATTCCGTGTCCAGGGGCGTCACGCGGTTTGTTTACAAACTGTTGCGCAAGAAATTACATCGGTCGGGAAAATATTGTCTGAAGACATTTGACAACGCTTACGTCAGTCGGGAAGGAAACGTCACGCCCTGCTGTCTGTTGCCTGAGGCAAAAATGGGCAACATGCTCGATCAAAGTCTGCCGGATATATGGAAAAGTAAAGGGTTCAACCTGTTCCGTGAAAACTACCGGGATGCCTGCGGGTCCTGCGATTTATGGACCATAGCCCAGGTGGACATAAAAGAGAAATATTCAAACCCTGCCCAGAATACTATGCCCGGTGCGGGCCATTCCCCCCTCCATGAAAAAGTAGAAGTTTAGCGCAAAGGCTCGAACCCCAGCCAGAAATTTTATTTACTGTGAAGTGAGTTTCTCGGAATAATGCAACCGATGAAGGGCTCAGTCGGGGATTATCAAGTTTAATTTTCCCAGCTGTTCTTCGGCTTTTTTCAAACGCATCCACTGCCCGATTTGTACTCCCAGACTGGTCATCAACCGAATATACGAGGAATCTGGCAGGCACTGTTGGCGGGTGAATATTTCGATCACTCCCACGAATTGATTATTAGAGAAAATTGGGAAACCGAATCCGGTCTTCATGCGCAGGTTTATAGCGAAGGGAGCTCTGGGAAAATTTTTATCGATACGTACATCGGGAATCCAGGAAGGCTCCAGTTTTTCCCACACCCGTCCAGGCAACCCCGTGCCTTTTTTAAAGGCTCTTTGAAACGAGATTTTTTTGAATTCTTTTAAGGCCGTATTTTCATTTAGGCATTCGGCATTCCAGGCATAACGACAATGAAGTTCTTCCGATTGCGAATTTTTTTCCCAGTAGTGACTGATCTCCCATTTCATGAACCACCCTATAACTTCCAGGATTCTGGGAATCGTTTTTTCCAGAGAAAGGCCGTCTAAAAAAATCTGGGTCAATTCATACTGCAATTGACTTTGGGCCTCTGCGTTTTTGCGTTCGGTGATATCGTTGAAAGTGACCACCGCACCAATGAGCTTTTCGTTTTCATGGATAGGGGTGCTGACAAACTCGACCGGAAAAGGGGTTCCGTCTTTTCGCCAGAATACATCTTCAGATTCCCGATACTCCATGCCATCATTAAATGCGGCACAAAAATGGCAATCTTCACGTGGGAAAGGCAGTCCATCCTGTTTGAAATGATGGATGATGCCATGTTGAGGCTTGCCAAGGAGTTCTTTTTCTGTGTACCCCAGCATTTTTTCAGCGGCAGGATTGGCAAAAGTCGTGTTTCCTTCCAAATCCAGACCATAAATTCCTTCTCCTACGGAATTCAGGATCAATGCCCTTTGTCGAGTGGCCTGCAGGAGTTGTTCTTCAGCCCGTTCTCTTTCTTCGGTCAACCTTAGGTTTTCCTTGGCCAGGCCCATGGCTTTTTGGAAAATGTCGGTTTCAGGTTGTGTTTCAGCGTCTAGTGTCATCTTTTCGCCAGATAATTGGTTGAGGGGGGATCATTTTTCAACGTTTAATAAGTGGAATTACAATTAGAACAGCAATTTCCCTGCCAAAACTGGCGTGAGCATGTAATGTGCGGAATTACAGGATGTTTGTCCATCAGGCTCGATTTGCTTTCTACGAGGTTTATGAGTTCTAATACACTTGCACAGTAAGCTATACATTATTGCTACGAAATGCGGCAAACCCCTGAAAAAAAAGAGATTCATGTCGAACCGGTTTGCCGATCCCTCCCGTTATTTAATTGCAAGAATTTCATGTATATTGTAGGTTACTCACCATCTGGAAGAGATTGTCTTAACAGACGAAACACCCTCTTTCCCCTGGCCGTACCGGACACTGAAATCACCCTCTGGAAATAGAATCAAAAAAATGCGGGAAACCGAAGAAACCCCACAGATCATCATCGACCGCAGACCGCTGTGGATTGTCCTGTTAGACAGAATGCGGCGACCCCTGTTGCTTGCGTCCTTCTTCATCGTTTTCATGATCCTGCTGAATTTGGAGGGACCTGCTGACCTTTCCCTCCAGGGGTATAAAGTCCTGTGTGTGTTTTTTCTATGTGTGAGCCTTTGGGCCACCAATCTCATTCCGTTGTCGATCACCAGCCTTCTGGCCATCGCCCTGATTCCCTTGCTGGGGATCATGGAGGCTTCCAAAGCTTATTCATTTTTCGGCAACAAAGCGGTTTTCTTTATTTTGGGAATTTTCATTTTGTCTGCCGCAATGATTGGTTCGGGCCTCAGCGGTCGGCTTTCCACTTGGGTGATGAGAAACTTTGGAAATTCGCCCAGGACCCTCATCTCGTCGATTTACTTTTTCGGGGCGTTATTGTCCTGCTTCATGTCGGAGCACGCGGTCGCGGCCATGATGTTTCCCATTCTGATCGAGATTGTCACTGCGCTGAAATTGAAAAAAGGAGAATCGGTTTTCGCCAAGGCGTTGTTTTTTTCCATGGCCTGGGGGTGCATCATCGGCGGGGCCATGACGGTTCTTGGAGGGGGGCGGGTTCCGCTGGCGGTCGAGATTCTTGAAAAAGTAACCGATGGGGCAAGCACCATTGGCATTCTGGAATACACCTTCTTTAGTTTTCCTCTGGTCTTGTTATTGCTGGGCGCGGGATGGGGGGTCCTGCTCATCATGTTTCCGTCGGACCTCGATGACATTGAACCCGCGCGAAAAATCATCATGGAAAAATCCCAGGCTCAGGGTGCGATCACTTTCCAGGAAAGAGGCATTGC
>VAPK010117346.1_pt1 | contig 11301 bp, 9 predicted proteins | sample 3395031 | NCBI WGS metagenome assembly VAPK01 (sample SAMN08290443, study PRJNA428436) | hydrothermal vent metagenome | isolation source: Deep-sea hydrothermal vent chimney 1 | place: Pacific Ocean: Juan De Fuca Ridge
GAGCTCGTCAAGACCCTGCGAGACATCGGCTACATCGTTCGAGACCCGCGCAAGGTTCTTGGCTATGAAGAAGAAGAGGCTGAGCTTCGTCAGGAACGACGGAGGTTCGTCGTCGGCCTCGCACTTACCTTGATCACGCTGGCCTTCATGGCTTTCGCCTGGAGCGGGAATCCATTGACCATCCCAGTCTCTGGCGAGGATTTCTTCTTTGGACCCTGGGTGCTGTTGGTCCTTGCCTTGCTCACCATCTTTGTTGTGGCCAGACCGATCCTGAACATGGCTCTGGCTTCTGCCCGGAGGGGAATTCTCAATCAGCATGTGTTGCTGGAAGCCGGAGCTTTCGGTGGCCTGTTCGGAGGTGTCCTTGGGTTGTTGTTTGTGCCTGACACCTTCCCCCCGGGAGAGTTCCTGTCAGTCGCCGTCTTCATCAGTACCTATCACCTGCTGTCTGGGTACGCCTCGACATTGGTGAAGACCCGGTCTTCCCAAGCGGTTCAACGGCTGCTGGAACTGCAGCCTGACACCGCACTTGTCTTGCGTGATGACATCGAGGTTGAGGTTCCGCTGGAACAGGTTCTGGTCGGTGATCATGTCCGGGTGCGGCCAGGTGAAAGGCTTCCTCTGGATGGAACCGTCATCAACGGGTCATCGGCTGTGGATGAAGCCATGGTGACGGGAGAACCAATCCCGGTTGAAAAGGCGGTGGGAGCTGAGGTAATTGGTGGCTCGATCAACCAGACCGGGACCCTACTTTTTGTCGTGACCAAGACCGGTGAAGAGACCTTCCTGGCTCAAGTGGCTCGTCACATTGAACAAGCCCGAGCCCTCAAGCCGGGAATCATTCAACTACTCGATCGAGTGCTGAAGTACTACGTACCAGGGGTGCTTGTTGTTGCTGTGCTCGCAGCCGCTGGTTGGTTAGCCGTTCCGGTTCTTCTCGGTGAATCACCGCGGTTGGCCACAGCTGTGTTTGCCACTTTGGCTGTTTTGGTCATGGGCTATCCCTGTGCCCTCGGTATGGCTACTCCGTTGGCAATGATGCGCGGTGGTGGCATGGCGGCAGAAAAGGGGATCCTGATGCGCTCAGGTGAGGCCTTCCAAGTGTTCGGCCAGGTTGAATGGGTTCTGTTGGACAAGACCGGGACCATTACCGCAGGCAAACCGACCGTTGTTTCCGTCGTTGCCTCGCGAGGAACCGAAGCAGAGGTCCTGACCCTTGCTGCGTCGACTGAACAGTCCTCTGAGCATCCCCTTGCCCGAGCAGTGGTGGCCGAAGCCTTCTCTCAGGGGCTCGATCTCAAGCCTGCTGAGGAGTTTTCGTCGCTGACCGGCCAGGGGGTGAAGGCGGATATTGGTGGCGCTCGGGTGTTGGTGGGCAAGCCGCGCTGGCTCGAAGACTCTGGTGTCTCGGTGACGGAATTCCAAGACCAGATTCAAGCCATGGAGGAACGGGCCTACACCGTTGTTGGTGTTGCACGCGATGGTGAGCTTGATGGCTTGATCGCCATTGCTGATGAGATCAAGCCGGATGCGCGTCACGGGATAGATCGGTTGCGCTCAGCGGGTCTTACCCCGGTCATGGTCACCGGAGACAATGGCGCCACGGCTGCCGCGGTTGCAGCGGCGGTTGGTATCGAGGATGTGCATGCTGGGTTGCTGCCTCAGGACAAGGCCGAGCTTGTGCGCTCCCTCCAACGTGATGGCGGCGTCGTTCTCATGGTCGGTGATGGGATCAATGACGCCCCCGCCCTCACCCAGGCCGATATTGGTATGGCCATTGGTGCTGGTACCGACATCGCCATCGAGTCCAGTGACATCGTGCTCATCTCCAATCAGCTTGCCAGCGTTGCCGATGCTCGAGACATCGCCACCAACAGCTACCGCAAGACCAAGCAGAACCTTGCCATTGCTTTTGCCTTCAATGGGGTCGGGGTACCGGCCGCCGTCACTGGTCTCGTCGGCCCGGTTTGGGCAATGCTCGCCATGATCACCTCTGTGAGCCTTGTGCTGGCCAACTCCTTTGGGACAAAGCTTCGACTTCGAAGTATCCCGAAGGGACTTCGGTCGCTGTGGTCATGGGTTCGACTGTCGGTTGCTGATGTGGCCCGGAATGGCTTCGTCGGATGATGAGAGCCACTCGCTTGGTTAGGCTCCAGCACGCATGAGTGATCACACGACAAATCGGGTGCAGCGATTTGCTCCGTCCCAAGAAGCGCTTGAGATGGTGGCGATTCCCAGCGAGTCTCAGCAATCCAGCTGAGACTCAGAGCATTGAGTACCATTTCCAGTGATCGTAGGGGGTCAGTCATGAGCGACTGTTGTGCAACCGAATCTACTCCAGATGAAAGTCCGGACCAGGGGTCAAGCTGTTGCGCCATCCCTGAAGGGACCGCGTTCCCCTGTCCTCAGTGTGGAACCGAGGGACCAGTTGTTGGGGAGCGGCCGGTTCAGCCCCATCGCCCAGAAGCGGTCGAAGGTGGCTGGCAATTCTGCGCGGAAGAGTCCTGCCCCGTCGTGTATTACCTGGAGGAACTGGTCTTAAGCCAAGGTGAGGTGAGAACCCAGGTCGGGAACAAGGCAACGAACATGCCCCTACCTGTCTGCTTCTGCTTCTCTCACACCAGCAACGAACTGGTGACCGATCGCGAAGCTCATGATGGCCAAAGCACCATCAAGGCGGCGATCAAGAAGGCCGTGAGTGAGGGCTTCTGCGCTTGTGAGCACCTCAACCCCTCGGGCCAATGCTGTCTACCTGACGTTCATCGAGCCCTGAAGGGCCACGAGCCAGCCGGAGGGACTGGCCCGGAGGGGTAGTGAAGGCCTAGCGGTCGGCCAAGAGTGCGGCTACCTCGTCCTGAGACGGGACCCTTCCGGAGAGGACGACCTCATCGTCCACCACCAGAGCAGGAGTGGACATCACCCCCCAGGATGCGATTTCTCCCGGGTCAGTCACTTTCTCGAACTGGGCATCGATAGCCAGTTCGCTGACCGCTGCTTGAGTAGCCTTTTCCAACGAGTCGCAGTTGGCGCAGCCGGTACCAAGAATTTTGATGTCCATAGTTGGTTCTTTCTTTGGGGGATTACTTTGGAGAATCAGATGATGGCGTTGAAGAGGTATCCAACGGCAATGATGCCCGATCCGACGACTCCGACATAGATGACGAGGAGCTGGATCTTCAGGACTCGCCGGAGCAGGATCATTTCCGGCAGGGAGAGGGCGACAACCGCCATCATGAAGGAAAGAACGGTTCCCATACCGACTCCCTTGGCCGCCAATGCCTCAACCAGCGGCATGACTCCGGCAGCGTTGGAGTAGAGGGGGACACCGACCACGACCGCAATGGGCACGGCCAGTGGGTTGCCTGATCCGGCCCATCGGGCAAAGAAGTCTTCCGGGGCCCAGCCGTGAATGGCGGCACCAATGCCGATGCCGACCAGGACGTAGGGCCAGACCTTCTTGAGAATGGTTGCAACCTCTTCTCGTCCTAGGGCAAACCGGTCCTCCCAAGGCATGTCGGAGGAGGGGACCACGGTCTTGCCCCGCAGCTTGGTTTCGAACACAAAGGGCTCGACCCATCGTTCCAGTCCGAGCTTGCCCAGGATGAAACCACCAAGGATGGCAACCAGGAGACCAAACCCGATGTACAAGGCGGTGATCTTGAGCCCGAACAGGCCAAAAATCAAGACGATTGCTACCTCGTTCACCATGGGGCTTGCGATCAAGAAGCTGAGGGTGACACCCAGTGGGACGCCCGCAGCGACAAAGCCAATGAAGGCCGGTACAGCCGAACACGAGCAGAACGGAGTTACGACACCAAGACCGGCGGCGGCAACATTGCCAGCTCCCTCTCGCCGCCCTCCAAGCAAGGCCCGAGTCCGTTCAATGGTGACAAAGCTTCGGACCACGGTGACGGCGAAGACAATGCCGCCAAGCAGCAGGAAAATCTTGGTGGTGTCAAAGAGAAAGAAATGCACTGCACTTCCGAGCCGCGTCTCCTCCTTGAGGCCAACCACTTGATAAACAAGCCAATCCCAGGTGGGACGATTCAACTTGTACAGCAGCCCCCAAAGGAGGGTCACAATCCCGAGCTTGCCCCAGAGCTGAGCGTTACTGGTTGAACTGGCTTGCGGCTTGGTGATTGTATTCATTGCAGACCCTCCGGGAGTGCGGAAACAACAAGGTCTCGGGCCTGGGCTGTCAACGCATAGTCCACCCAGCGGCCGCGCTTGGTGCCAAAAATGAGGCCTGCCTCGCGGAGGATCTTGAGGTGGTAGGACAGGAGGTTCGGGGCCAGGTCCATCTGATCTTGGAGATGGCAGTTGCAGCGAATTTCTGGTGACAACATCTCCAGAATGTCCAGCCGCGCTGGGTCAGCCAATGCTTTGAAAATCGCAATTCGCGACTCCATCGACAATAGTTCAAGAATATTCGAACTGTTCACCAACGTAGTATGACTGACCAGAGGTTCATGTCAAGACATTTTGAACTATGGATTCCTTGATATTTGCCGGGCTGAGTCTCACCTGGTCCAAGGCCCAGTGGCGAGGCCGTGACTCTGCGGTTTGGGTAGGACTTAGCGGCTTCCGTCGATGGTGGCGACGCGGGTGATGGCGTCGGCCACGTCGGCGAAACCGTCTCGTACAAAGGCCGAGGTAACCCGGAGGTGATCATTGGTTGAGTGCACCCGAAATGGTTCGCCCGGGGCAACGCCAATGCCGCGTGCGGCCAAGCCAACAGTGGCCAGCTGCTCACGAGCAACAGGCACCCAGATATTGAGTCCATGGCTGTCGCCAACCTCAATCCCACGATCGGCCAGAGCAAGGATTAGCGATTCTCTTCGATGTTGATATTGCTGTGAAGCCAGAGCAATTTGTTCGTCAACCTCCGCGCTCTGCAGCATCTCCACTAACACTCGCTGGATCAACCGACTGGTCCAACCGGGTCCAAGCTGTCGCCGTTCCCCAATCTCCTTGATCGCCTCGGTCGGGCCCGACATGGCCGCTATCCGAAGATCAGGACCGTAGGTTTTGGAGAAGCTGTGGACTCGAAATACCTGATCGGGAAGAATCGCTCCCGCACTTACCCCTGGCCGATCAGCAGTCGCCCCGGCATGGTTGTCCTCGATCAGGACGGTGTTAGTCCCTTCCAGAAGCCGGGCCAAAGCGTCGGCCCGGCCTTGGGTTAGGGACAAGCCGGTTGGGTTGTGTGCTCCGGTCTGAATGACCATGGCCACAGGTTTGGAAGTCATAGCCTCGGCAACCGCATCCAGCGAGGGGCCCTCCTCGTCCAGGGGAACACCAACAATTTGGGCGCCAGCGAGGTCGAGGATGTCCAGCAGAAGGGGATAGGTGGGATCCTCAACAATGACGGTGTCACCCAGCCGGACAATGGATCGAACAATCCGGTCCAATCCGTCGTTTGCGCCGTCAACAACAATGAGCCCTGGGGCCTCGTAGGGCCAGCGTTGTCGTAGTTCTTCGGCCAGGGCCGGGAGCACGGGTGGATCCAGGTAGGAGGTAACTTCGAGATCGGAGTGGATCTTCTCCAGAATCGGCTCGATGCGAGGTAGCAAGAGAGGGTCGGGTGTGCCCGTGCTCAGGTCAAGATCCAGAGTGCCAGGGTCCATTGGCACCCGCCAGTATCTGCTTCGTCCGCTCTTGGGCAGCGTGCGAACGGTGGTTCCTCGCCGTCGGTCGGTTTCGATGATTCCGTGGTCGCGCATTACTGACCAGGCCTCAGCCACGGTCGAGGTGCTCACGCCGAGCTGGGTTGCCACCGAGCGGATGGGTGGAAGCTTGTCACCGGGTGAGACTGCACCGGAGGAAACCAATGCCCCAAGTGTCCGGGCGATGCCCTGAGCATCCCGATTGGTGATTTCTGCCAGAAGTTTCTCGAAAACTTTTGAATACAACAAAAACCTGCTTGTTTCGACGTCCGGGAAACAATAGTGTCAAGAGTCACAGAGTTCCACCCTTCCTTTGCAAGTGAAGGAATCTGATGGATTCTGTTTTGGAAACTCGTGCAACGGCCGCCCGGCGGCCACGGAAGGAACCAACGATGTCAAGAATCGTGAAGTCGGCAATCTTGCAAACGGCCTGGACCGGTGACAAGGAGTCGATGATTCAGTTGCACGAGAAGTACCTCGCTGAGGCGGCCGAACAGGGTGTCCAGGTCATGTGCTTCCAGGAGCTGTTCTACGGGCCCTACTTCTGCCAGGTACAAGAAGCCGAGTTCTACAGCTACGCCGAAGCCATTCCTGATGGACCAACAACCAAGCGGTTCCAAGAACTGGCCAAGAAGTACGGCATCGTCCTCGTGCTGCCAATGTATGAAGAAGAGCAGCCCGGCATTCTCTACAACACCGCGGCCGTCATTGACGCCGACGGCAGCTACCTGGGTAAGTACCGCAAGATCCACATCCCACAGGTCAAGGGATTCTGGGAAAAGTTCTACTTCCGTCCCGGCAACCTTGGCTACCCGGTATTTGACACCGCCGTCGGCAAGGTCGCAGTCAACATTTGTTATGACCGGCACTTCCCCGAAGGCTGGCGCATGCTCGGACTCAACGGAGCCGAGATCGTGTTCAACCCCTCCGCCACCAGTCGCGGGCTCTCTGCCTACCTGTGGCAGCTGGAGCAGACAGCTTCTGCAGCCGCCAACATGTACTACGTCGGCGCTATCAATCGTGTTGGAGTCGAAGAACTCGGTGAGAACGACTTCTACGGCACCAGCTACTTCGCCAACCCCCGTGGCCAGTTCGTCGGTGAAACCGCGTCGGATACAGCCGAGGAACTGGTCGTGCGAGATCTCGACCTGGACATGATCAGTGAAGTCCGAGATCAGTGGGCCTTCTATCGCGATCGTCGCCCCGACATGTACGGCAAGATCAGCGAGGCCTAAGCAGTGACTGAACCAAAAAATGCTGAACTGCTCAAGCGCTACCGGCAGGTACTACCGTCATTCCTGAGCCCCTACTACGCCGACCCGATCCAGATCGACCATGGTCAGGGTGGCTACGTATTTGAGCCTGATGGCACCAAGTACTTGGACTTCTTCGGCGGGGTACTCACCACCATGGTTGGACACAACAACCCGGTAGTGACCAAGGCTGTTCAGGATCAAGCAGCCAAGGTGATGCACACCTCGACCCTGTATCTATCCGAGCCGATGATTGAGCTGGCGGAGAAGATCGCCGAGTTGTCCGGTATTCCCGATGCCCGTGTCTTCATGACCCCATCGGGAACCGAAGCCAATGACGCGGCCCTGCTTTTTGCCACTTCCTATCGCAAGTCAAACCAGATCCTGGCCATGCGGAACAGCTACCACGGCCGTTCCTTCAGCACCCAGGCCATCACCTCCCACAGCTCCTGGTCTTCCACCAGTATCTCTGGACTCCAGGTGACATTTGTTCAAGGTCCCTACCAGCTGCGCAGCCCCCATCCGGAGCTGGACGAATCTGCCTACACCCAAGCATGTGTTGACGACCTCTCCCAACTGTTGACCATGACCTCGTCCGGCGATGTTGCTGCGCTCATCGCCGAGCCGATTCAAGGTGTCGGTGGATTCGCCACTCCGCCCGATGGCTTCTTTGGTTCCATGAAAAAGGAACTGGACAATGCTGGCATCCTCTACATCTCCGATGAAGTGCAAACCGGTTGGGGCCGAACCGGCGACAACTTCTGGGGCTATCAAGCCCACGGAATCGTCCCCGACATGCTGACATTCGCCAAGGGAGTCGGAAACGGCATCACCCTGGCTGGTGTGGTTGCCCGGGCCGAGATCATGGACACCATCAAGGTGTTGAACTTCTCGACCTTTGGTGGCAATCCTCTCTCGGCCGCCGGAGGCCTAGCCACCATCAACTATGTGTTGGACAACAATCTCCAAGCCAACGCCAAGGCAATGGGTGACCGTTTCCGAGTGGGCCTTGAGGACCTGGCCACCAAGCACGACTGGATTGCCGAAGTTCGCGGCCGTGGACTGATGCAAGCCTTTGAGACGGTGGCTCCAGGAACAACGGAACCAGCACCCTCCTATGCCGCTGAGATGCTGGAGGCGACCAAGACCGAAGGTCTTCTAGTTGGCAAGGGCGGCCTCTATGGCAATGTGGTGCGCATGGCCCCCATGCTTGACGTGAACGAAGCCGAAATCGACGAAGCTCTGGCTGCGTTGCACCGTGCAGCAGCCGCGATCAGTGCATGATTGCCGCTCACGCCAAGCGAACGTGCGATCATGAATGACAACCACCTGAATGAACTGACATTTTCAACTACTCCAGTGATGAAGAGGTAGAGCAATGACCATGTTGATCAAGGGCGGAACCGTAGTTAGTGCGACCGGCGCCGATCCGGCTGAGGTATTGGTGGACGGCGAGACCATTATCGCCGTCATGTCTCCTGGGTCTGATCCAGCACTCAGTGCGGAGTCCGGAGCTGAGCGAGTCATTGACGCCACCGGTAAATACGTCATCCCTGGTGGGGTTGATTGCCACACCCATATGGAGCTGCCCTTTGGTGGCACCAACGCCTCCGACGATTTTGAGAACGGAACCAAGGCAGCCGCATGGGGCGGAACCACCACCATTATCGACTTCGCCGTCCAGATGGCAGGCCAGCACGTTCGTGACGGGTTGGAAACCTGGATGGACAAGGCCGAAGGCAAGTGCGCCATTGACTATGGCTTCCACATGATTGTTGGTGAGGTCAACGATGACTCCCTAGCCGAAATGGACAAGTTGGTTGACGAAGGAATCACCAGCTTCAAGCTGTTCATGGCCTATCCCGGCGTGTTCCTCAGCGACGATGCCCAGATCCTGCGAGCCATGCAGCAGTCGTCGAAGAACGGCGCCATGATCATGATGCATGCCGAGAACGGCATCGCCATCGACCTCCTGGCCCAGCAGGCCTTCGACCGTGGCGACACCGCACCAATCAACCATGGGCTGGTTCGTCGGGCCGAGTTTGAAGGTGAGGCAACCCACCGGGCCATCATGCTGGCCAAGGTTGGCGCTGCCCCGCTCTACATCGTGCACCTTTCGGCGTCTGAAGCCCTGGAGCATGTTGCCCGGGCGCGCAATGCCGGAGCCAACGTCTTCGCCGAAACCTGCCCCCAATACCTCTACCTCAACCTGGAAGAGCATCTTGGAGCTCCCGGGTTCTTGGGTGCTGGCTATGTGTGCTCCACCCCGCTTCGCACCAAGCACGAGCATCATCACGCCGACCTTTGGGCCGGACTTCGCAACGACAGCCTGTCGGTGGTTTCGACTGACCACTGCCCCTTCTGCATGAAGGATCAGAAAGAGCTCGGGTTGAACGACTTCCGAGCCATCCCCAACGGCATTGGTAGCGTCGAGCACCGTATGGACCTCATCTACCAGGGTGTTGTCCAGGGTGAGATCAACCTGCCCCGCTGGGTCGAACTCTGCTCGACCACACCGGCTCGCATGTTTGGCATGTATCCCCAGAAAGGGACCATCCAGCCCGGGTCCGATGCCGACATCGTTCTCTATGACCCAGACAATTCCTGGACCATTAGCGTTGACAAGCATCATATGAACATGGACTACTCGGCCTATGAAGGCATCGAGGTTAGTGGCCGTGTTCACACCGTGATCTCGCGTGGTCAAGTCATCCTGGAGAACGAAGAGTTCAAGGGCCGCGCCGGTCACGGCAAGTACGTGCCTCGCGGCCTGAGCCAGTACCTGACCTAAGTCAGACCTAAGCAGTGCCGGGCTCAGTGAACCCGTCACCTGTTCCCATATCTCAAACCCCTTTGTAGAAACGAGAAATCGATGGAGAAGATTCATCACCTCATCGACGGAAAATCCGTTGAGGCCACATCTGGACGCACCTCACCTGTCTTTAATCCGGCAACCGGTGAGCAAACCGGTGAGCTCGGACTGGCCTCGGTTGACGATGTCAATTCCGCGGTAGCGGTCGCCAAGAAGGCTCAAGCCGAATGGCGCAACATGAGCGTGGCCAAGCGGATCGCTCCCATGTTTGAGTTTCGCACCCTATTGGCGGCAAACGCTGAGGAGGTGGCCAAGCGGCTCACGGCCGAGCACGGCAAGGTCCTGAGTGACGCCGCGGGCGAAGTAGCGCGTGGGCTTGAGAACATCGAGTACGCCTGTGGCATCACCGAGCATCTCAAGGGCGAATACACCGAGAATGCCTCAACCGGAGTTGATGTTTATTCCGTACGTCAGCCCCTTGGTGTTGTTGCCGGAATCACCCCCTTCAACTTCCCGGCCATGGTGCCTCTGTGGACGATTCCTAACGCGATTGCAACCGGCAATTCCTACATCCTCAAGCCGTCCGAGCGTGACCCTTCGGCCCCAATGTTCATCGCCGAACTCTTCCACGAGGCTGGCTTTCCCGATGGGCTGCTGAACGTGGTAAACGGCGACAAGGTCGCGGTTGACGCCCTGCTGGAACACCCAGACGTCAAGGCAATTTCCTTCGTCGGCTCGACCCCAATCGCCAAGTACATCTACGCCACCGGCGCAGCCAACGGCAAGCGGGTCCAGGCTCTGGGCGGAGCGAAGAATCACATGATCGTGCTGCCCGATGCCGATATCGGCTTGGCTGCTGATGCCGCGGTTTCCGCCGCCTATGGTTCGGCCGGCGAGCGTTGCATGGCCATCTCGGTTCTGGTTGTTGTTGGCGACATCGCTGACCCGTTGGTCGCCGCCATCGAAGAACGGACCAAGAAGCTGATCATTGGTGATGGCACCGATTCCGCCTCGGAGATGGGGCCCATCATCACCGGCGAGGCTCGTGACCGTATTGCCTCCTACATCGGAGCCGGAGCGGATGCTGGAGCCACGATCGTCATCGATGGTCGGACCGACACCTTTGACAGTGACGGCAGCTTCATTGGCTGCAGCCTGATTGACAATGTCACCACCGATATGTCGGTGTACACCGACGAAATCTTTGGCCCGGTCTTGTGTGTTGTTCGGGTCGATTCCTACGAAGAAGGCGTCCAGCTGATCGCCGACTGTCCCTACGGAAACGGTGCAGCCATCTTCACTCGTGACGGTGGAGCAGCCCGAGACTTCCAAGACCGTTGCGATGCCGGAATGGTCGGCATCAATGTGCCAATCCCGGTACCGGTTGGTTATCACAGCTTTGGTGGCTGGGGAGACTCACTCTTTGGCGACACTGCCATGTATGGGCCGGAGGGAATCAAGTTCTTCACCCGTCCGAAGGTCTTGACCTCTCGCTGGCCTGACCCAGCAACCAGCTCAGTTGATCTGGGCTTTCCCACCAACGCATAGCAGAACGAGCGCAAGACAGAAC
>VAPK010291783.1_pt1 | contig 11301 bp, 7 predicted proteins | sample 3395031 | NCBI WGS metagenome assembly VAPK01 (sample SAMN08290443, study PRJNA428436) | hydrothermal vent metagenome | isolation source: Deep-sea hydrothermal vent chimney 1 | place: Pacific Ocean: Juan De Fuca Ridge
ACCGGATGGGGGATTCCTAGGCGTTCGAGTTCGGTGAGGCGTACTCGACGGCGGGTGTCCCGGCCCCCCTCGCCGACGTTGACGAGACGCAGGAACGTCTCCCGTGCGGCCTCCCGGGCCTCCGAATCGAGGTTGGTGAAGATCATCTCGGCACGTCGTCCGAGGGCACCGAGCACGCCACCGGAAGCCTCATACGCCGCAAGGGTCAACAGGTCGGAGTCCCGCTGGTCGAAGAGCTCGGTGAGAGAGAACTCGAGGAGGGGGAGTGCCCCCGGCTGATGTTTGACGTCACCGACGATGTGATCGATGAGTCCCGGCTCGAATGCAACGCCGACACCTGCTGCGGGTTCCGTGACGATGGCACGCAGAGCCTCGTCGCCCGGCGCCGAGATCGGGACCGTTCCTGCGCGCAGGGCATCGCCGAGGTCTGGGAAGCGCAGCGGCCGGTCGAAGAAGTCGGCGCGCATCGTGATCACGATCCGCACGTTGGATCGTTCGTCACCGACGGTAGCGGCGAGCATCGCGAGGAACGCCACACTTTCCTTCTCGCCTGCAAGCGTGAACAGTTCCTCGAACTGGTCGACGATGAGCAGGACGGTCTGGTCCTCAGGAACGTACCGCTTCACCGAGCGTGCCAGGCCCCTGGCATCCCGGCGCAGATCGTCCTCGAGATCGTTCGGCATCTCGGTGGCGACACGCATGAGCGCTGACGTGAGCTCCTCGTACGGGTAGGTGCCGGGCAACATATCAGTGATCAGCCAGCGGTCCGATCCGGGGATCGCCCCCGAACGCAACGCAGGTATCATCCCCGCCCTCACGACCGATGACTTCCCGATCCCCGACGGCCCCACGACGGCGACGAGCCGGTGTTCCGACAGTGTGGCGAGGATCTCCGCGATCTCGGTGTCCCTGCCGTGGAAGTCTGCAGCGTCGAGCTCCCCGAACGCTGCAAGTCCCTTGTATGGGTTCCTCGTCGGTGTGTACCCGACGACCTGTGACGTGTCGTTCCCGGCACCGACGGCGTCCTCCCACGCTGCGATGAACGACCGCACGTCGGGGAAGTGCTCACCTTCGACAGCGGTCGTCATCAGCTGATCGACGGACTCCTCGATCGTTGGTCCGACACACCGCCGCAGGAGGTTGGCAAGCGCCCGGACATCCTCGGTGATGTTGCCGACGCTGCCCGGGGTGATATCCCGTGCGATACCGAAGTCGGTGAGGTAGGCGCCGCCCTCGTCGTCGAACAAGACGTTGGACGGCTTGATGTCGCGGTGCACGACGCCTCGCCGGTGTGCGAATGCCAGCGCCGGGCCGATGTCGGCGAGCAGGGCGTGGGCTTGGTCGATCGTGAGATGACCGGTAGCGATCCGATCCTGTAGTGTCCCGCCACCGAGCCACCGCATCACGAGGTAGGCACCCTCGGGTGTACGCCAGTAGTCGTGGAGCGGAACGATGTGGGGATGCTCGAGACGGGCCACAAGCTGGGCCTCGACCTCGAAGTGGCGGATGAAGTCAGGGTCGTTCGCGTACTCGGGTTTGATGATCTTGATGGCGACCTCACGCCCTACCGACGGCTGATAGGCGCGGTGGACCACACCGAAGGCCCCGGAACCGACCTGCTCACGCAGTTCATAGCCCGGAAGTCCGCGGACCTCGACGGGGAGGGGCGGGGGGAGCAGCTCGGTCCGCAGCGCAGGGAACTCGCGGGGGAGTCCGTCGACCATGAGCTGATAGACGGCCCGTGGCTCACCGGACCCGTCGATGTCGTGCTGACCGAGGGCTCTCACGATCCACCCGGCGGCACCCGAGTCGACAAGCGCCTGGTTCGCCTCGACCGACAACAGCACCTGACCACCGTGGGCCGTTGCAACCAGCTGTGCCGCGCGTGCGACCGGTGGCCCCTGGACCGATCCGTCGTGGGGTATCTGCACCTCACCGACGCTGATCGCCATGCGCATGGGGTTGCGGATCTTTGCGAGCACCTGTTGCGCTGTACTGGCCGCTTCGACCGCATGGTCGACGTCCTCGAACGACGCGTACATCGCCGACCCTCGCTGGGCGAACACGGTGCCGTCGTGGTCGCGGGCGGCGTCCTCGAGGGCCTCGGCCTGTAGGCGGACGAGTTCGCTGCGGTCCCGAGGGTCGAGGTTCGAAAGCATCCGGGGGTCGGCGACATCGGCGACGAGAATGGCCGCCCGACGCACCGTCGGGCCCGACTCGAAGCTCAGCGCAGGGTCCTGCTCGAGGATCCGCTGCTCCAGTTCACGCAGTTCTCGGGACGGGTCGAGTCCCATCTCCTCGACGAGGTACGTGCGTGTCTTCTCGTACGCCCGCAACGCCTCGGCCTGACGGCCAGAGCGGTACAGCGCGAGCATCTGCTGGGATCGGAACCGCTCACGCAGCGGGTACTCCTCGGTGAGCGATTCGAGCTCGGCAACGAGATCGCGGTGGTGTCCGAGTTCGAGATCGGCTGCGATCCGTTCCTCGAGAGCCGTTGCTCTCAGCTCGTTGAGACGCGCCGCCTCGGTGGTCAGCTCTGCCATCCCATCGACATCGGCGTAGGGATGTCCCCGCCACAGGGCAAGCGCCTCGCGAAGCCGGTTCGCTGTTGCTTCGGGATCTGACGAGTCCGTCGATTCATTGACCATGTCCTCGAAGACGAACGCGTCGACCTCGCTGCGCTTGGCAACGAGGGTGTACCCCGACCCAGTGGCGGTGATCACATCGCCGAGCTCACCGCGGAGGTTCGAGATGTAGGTCTGGACCGAGCGACGCGAACTCGGTGGCGCATCGCTCCCGTACACGCCACGCATGAGCGCATCCGTCGAGACCGGTTCTCCGACGCGTGCGATCAAGAGGGCGAGCACCGTGCGCTGTTTCGGTCCCCCTGCCGGCAGGCGCCTTCCGTTGTGCGCTACCAGGACGGGTCCGAGGACACCGAACTTCATGTACTGACGGTACCTGGCCGAAGTGGCCGCGTGTGTGGTGTTTTCTGTAGCCATACCGAAACTCTCCGGCATCCGTGTCAAGGAATCGTCAAACTGGAATCCCTTGCCTCCCAAGGCTTTCGTGGCGGATCGTTGATGCCCATGGCTCGACGCCGACAGTTCGACGACGGTTTCCCGACGTGGCCCGCGAATGGTGCGGGCATGTCGATCCCAGCTCTCATACCACGTCTCATCCTCTCAGCAGCATGCCTCATCTTGCTTGCAGCATCGATCAGCGGGGGAGACGTGGTCGTCGTGAAGACGGGTACTGCGTCACAACGGGCGTCGGTCGAGTGGGCGATCGGACGATTCTCAGACGCAGGGATGGTGCTTCCCCGGATCATCGTCGAGTTCCCGGGCAGAGATCTCTCGGGGTGTGACGGTGCACCTGGTCGATCGTATCTCGACCAGTCACCGATCGTGATCAAGATGTGCTGGAATGATCGATTCATCCTCCTCCACGAGTTCGCACACGTCTGGGAGGCGAACAACGTCTTCGCTTCGAAGCATCGACCGTTCATGGCGATACGATTGAACGTCGAGTCCTGGGCGAGCCGTGACGTCGAGTGGGAGTTGCGGGGACGTGAGCATGCGGCGAACGTGATCGCATGGGGTCTTCTGGTCGATCCGATCTCAGTCTCGGACACCTACCCCAACGATCCCGCGAGTATGACGGCCGCGTTCAAGATCCTCACGGACCGGGTGCCCCTGCACGACGGAGGTAGCGGTGTCCAGATTCCCGACAAGTCCCTCTTCCAGGGTCGAAGCAACCCGAGGCTGGAGTTGGGTAGATAGAGCTGATTCGTCCACCTTCTCACCGGGATGCGTGGCTGGAGGCGAGTTCTTGACATCTTCTTGACACCTTTGACGCGTCCTTGACCGGGCACTCGCGGAGCGCTGACACCCATTGCGGATCGTGCGTATATGACATACGCACGCACCACCGCAGCAGCCATTGCCACCACCATCGCCTTCACCGCACTTCCGCTCACACCGGCACCGGCGGCCGTCGTGTCACAGCAGACGGCCACTATCACCGTTGCAGCGGTAGCTCCGATGCAGGCCCTCCCGGAACTCCCCGAGCCTGCACTCGAGACCATCGACGGTGTCCGGATCGCAAGCGACTCTCCCGACGAGATCGCAGCCATCGAGTCGGCACTCGACAAGTTCGCCAAAGCCGGCTGGCCGCTCGGTAACCTCGAGATCCGACCAGGCGACGAGGACGGCTGTGGCGGCAACGCCGGCGTGCGTTACGTCGAAGAGGGCTACGACGTCGTCGAGATCTGCACATCGGCGGAGTGGACGCTTCTCCACGAACTCGGACATGTCTGGGCGGCAACGTACCTCGACGACGATCAGCGTGCCGAGTGGGTCACCATGCGGGGACTCGACTCGTGGCGTGATGCGGAAAAGTGGGAAGAGCGTGGCACCGAGCAGCTCGCAGACATCGTGGCCTTCGGTCTCTTCGACGAGTGGCACACACCGACGTCGATCCTCCCGAACGGTCGCAAGAGCCTCATCTCGGCCTTCGAGTGGTTGTTCGGAATGGAACCCCTCAACATGCAGGACGATGACGAGCTGGCGACCCGACGGGCACCGCAGAGCATGCCCATCCAGGTCATCGGAATCCCGAACACCACACCGGTGATCGACGGCGTCGCCGAGACCTCATCCGGGATCGACGACACTGCCGCACCGGCCGGGTACCGCTTCCCCGTCGCATGCGGGTTCCCCCGCTGGCACTCCAACAGCGGCGGATACGGCTACGAAGATACTCGTGACTGGACGCATCAGGGCGTCGACCTCGGTGCCTACGAGGGAACACCGGTCGTCGCCCCGATCCACGGCAAGGTCGTCGCAGCCGGGTTCGGAACGTCGGCCGGCTGGTACGTCTCGATCGAGGACCGCTTCGGGAAGGTGCATGTGCTCATGCACCTCGCAACATCACCTCTCACCACCGCCGGGATGACGGTCTCGGCAGGCCAGATGATCGGTGAGGTCGGGCGTACCGGCAACGCGTCCGGGGGTGGCCCGGTGCTCCACTACGAGATCCGTGACGGAGATCAGACGATCGATCCGATGCCGTGGCTCGTCGCGACCGGTGGTACGAACGTCTCGTCGCCGTTGAGCGGATGGTTCAGTTCTCCCGCCCCGACGTTCGCCGCGTGCTCTTCTCGTGTGTGAACGCCGACGGTCGGACTTCGGTGGGCCAGACCCAAATCCAGCCCGCACCTCTGGGGTACCCTGGCCCTCTCAGGAGGTGCGATGACGGTCGAACAACGAGCGGTGGACACGATCCGTGTCCTGTCCATGGATGCGATTCAAAAAGCGAACTCAGGACATCCCGGGATGCCGATGGGGATGGCGGACATCGGGTTCGTGATCTGGTCGAAGTTCCTCAATGTCGATCCGGCGGCACCCACGTGGAGAGACAGGGACCGCTTCATCGTGTCCAACGGGCACGGGTCGATGCTGCTCTACAGTCTCCTGCATCTCTCGGGGTTCCCGATCTCGATGGACGAGATCGAACACTTTCGTCAGTGGGGGAGCGAGACCGCAGGGCACCCCGAGTACGCCCCACAGCTTGGCATCGAGACCACGACGGGTCCTCTGGGCCAGGGGTTCAGCACCGCCGTTGGCATGGCGATCGCCGAGGAACATCTGCGTGCCGTGCACGGCCCGGACCTCACCGACCACCACACCTACGTTCTGTGCGGCGACGGCGATCTGATGGAGGGGATCACGTCCGAAGCTGCCTCTCTTGCCGGGCATCTCGGATTGGGTCGCATCGTCGTGTACTACGACGACAACTCCATCACCATCGACGGCTCGACCGATCTCGCTTTCACCGAGGACGTGCCAGCCCGTTTCGATGCTTACGGGTGGCAGACGATCACGGTCGACGGCCACGACAGGGAGGCGATCGAGGCGGCAACGCGCGAGGCGATGGCCGACGAGCACAGGCCGACGTTGATCTCGTGTAAGACACACATCGGCTTCGGTGCTCCCACGAAGGTCGACACCGCGGCCGCGCACGGTTCCCCACTCGGCGACGGTGAGATCGCTGCAGCGAAGGCGACCATGGGGTGGGACCTTCCTCCCTTCACGGTCCCCGACGAGGTCTACGAAGTGTTCGCCCGATCCATGGAACGAGGCACCCAGGCACACGCCCGATGGCGTGAGCGTATCGAGACGGTCCGTGCGGATGATCCACGACGATTCGATGCCTGGACCGGTGTGTGGGAGCCCGACCTTGCAAGTCTTCAGGCACCGGACGTCGAGCCGGGCTCGAAGATAGCGACCAGGAAGCTGTCCGAAGCCGTCATCCAGCAACTCGCAGCTGAGCGGCCGGACGTCATTGGTGGGTCTGCCGACCTTGCCCCCTCGAACAACACGGTGATCGCAGCTTCGACGAACTTCTCGAAGGATGATCGGCGCGGACGCAACATGCGGTACGGCATCCGTGAGCACGCGATGGGTGCAGCCGTCAACGGGATGACCCAGCATGGCGGTGTCCGCGGCTTCGGGGCGACGTTCCTGATGTTCTCCGATTACATGCGTCCATCCGTCAGGCTCGCCGCCCTCATGGGGGCACCGTCGATCTTCGTCTGGACCCATGACTCCATCTTCCTCGGAGAGGACGGGCCGACCCATCAGCCGATCGAGCACATCGCGTCCCTACGGTTGATCCCTGGTCTTTACGTCCATCGGCCTGCCGACCCCACCGAGACGGCCGTTGCATGGCAGACATCGATCAACCGCACCGACGGCCCCTCGGCGATCATCCTCACCCGTCAGGGACTGCCGGTCCCCCAGGACGCACCGGAGATGTCCACCGTCGAACGGGGCGGGTACGTTCGTGTCGATGGCTCCGATTGCGTTGTCGTCGCTACCGGCTCCGAGGTTCCTCTTGCTGAAGGTGCCGCATCGCTTCTCGGGGAGAGAGGTATCTCGGCGAGGGTCGTTTCGATGCCGTGTGTCGAGATCTTCAACGATCAGGATGAGGCCTATCGCTACGAAGTGCTCGGCACTGCTCTGCCGGTGTTCACACTCGAGGCGGGAACGACACAGACGTGGGAATCGATCGCTGTGCGCGGTGGCATCGCGATCGGCATCGATCACTTCGGCGCATCCGCACCCGCAAGCGTTCTCGCCGAGCAGTACGGCTTCACGGCGGAGGCTGTTGCCCGGAAGATCGCAACGCAACTCGAAGGACAAGCCACCTGAGGAGAACCCCAGTGATCACGATCAAAAGCGGATCTGTCGACGGTGCGGACGTTCTCGTCATCCCCGTCCTTTCGAATCGCGTCCCGGCGTGGGACAACGGACCTGCCATCGACCTCGATGACCATGAGGTCTTGCTCGATGTAAAGGATTTCTCGGGGAAGGCGAACCAAACCACCTTCATCCAGACACCGGGCGGTCCGACACCCGAAGTGCTGCTCGTCGGCCTCGGTGACGACGTCGATCTCGAGGTTGTACGACGAGCAGCGGGGACGGTGGCAAGGGCGTGTTCGCGGTACGAGACCGTCGCCACGACACTCCACCTCGTTGACCTCGACGACGCTGCAGGTGCCGTGGCACTCGGCACCTGGCTCGGTGCGTACTCCTACGACGAGTACAAGTCCGAGTCGAAGCCGAAGGTGTTCACATCGTTGGTACTCGTCGGAGACGACGACCTCTCCGATGAAGTCGATGCGGCACGGGCCATGGCTGAAGGCGTCGTTCTTGCCAGAGATCTCGTCAATCGACCCGCAAGAGACAAATCGCCGGTCGTCCTTGCAGGCATCGCCAAGGAGTTGCACGAGTCCCTCGAGGTGACCGTCTACGACGAGGAGCAGATCGCAGCGGCAGGGTTCGGCGGTCTCGAGGCAGTCAACCTCGGTGCGGACAACCCGGCCCGCATGGTCGTGATGCGTTACTTGCCCGAAGGTGCAACCAAGACGGTGGCGTTCGTCGGCAAGGGGATCGTGTTCGACTCTGGTGGTCTGTCGATCAAGCCGGCCGCAGGCATGGAGACGATGAAGACCGACATGGCGGGTGCCGCCGCGGTCATGGGTGCGATGCAGGCGATCGCTGCGCTCGGGCTCACGGTGAACGTCATCGGGATCACCCCGTTCACCGAGAACCTGACCGGTGGCTCGGCTCAGCGGCCCGGTGACGTGATGCGGGCCTACAACGGCAAGACGATCGAGGTCCTCAACACCGATGCTGAAGGGCGCCTTGTCCTCGCCGACGGTTTGGCGCTGGCCGTCGAGCAGGATCCGGACCTCGTCGTGGATATCGCCACACTTACGGGTGCGTGCAAGGTTGCACTCGGCCCGCTCATCGGGGGGCTCATGGCGATCGACGACGACGCCGCCCACATCGTTGAAACCGCGGCGGAGGCCGCCGGAGAGAAGATGTGGCGTCTCCCGCTCGAAGAGGAGTACCGCTCGTTCATGGAGTCTGACATCGCCGACATGAAGAACACCACCGGCCGATGGGGGGGTGCGATCACGGCAGGGCTGATCCTGTCCGAGTTCGTCGGAGATACCCCATGGGTGCACCTCGACGTTGCGGGTCCTGCACGTGCAGACACCACCGAGCACTACGTCAGCAAGGGCGGCTCCGGGTTCGGTGTTCGAACCCTCGTATCGATTGCCAGGTCCCTCGCCTCCTGAGGTAACGGAGACAGAGACGGCCGGCTCGAGGTTCTCCTCGCCGAGATTCCCGTTCGAATCCCTCAACTGTGTGCGCCGTGATTCCGATACGGAGAGAAGTGATACAACTGCTCTCTGTGTAGGGAAGATCAACGATGTACAGCCTCCGGCGATACCTCCTCCTCGCTCTCACCGCGACCGTCATGGTCGCAGCGTTCGCTACGCCGGCACTTGCCGGCGCCGAGAGCCAGTTCGTCTCCAAGATCAACGCATCACGAGCCGCCGCAGGAAAGGCGCCGCTCGAGGTGTACTGGGATCTCACCGACGACGCAAGGGCACAGTCCCAGCGTATGGCAGCACAGGGCGAGATCTTCCACAACGCTTCGCTCTCCTCGGTCACCGGCGTATGGATGGCGCTCGGTGAGAACGTGGGTGTGGGAGCCGATCCCTCGAGCCTGCACTCGGCGTTCATGAACTCGGCGGCCCACCGCAAGAACATCCTGGGTGACTACAACTACATCGGCGTCGGTGTCACGACGGATGGCAGCGGGTTGATGTGGGTGACGATGGTCTTCATGCGCGCAGCGCCTGGTCTCAACGGTGGTGGGACGACAACGACGACCACGCCGCCGCCACCACCGACCACTATGACGCCTGTGCCACCCACTACCACCACCACGACTGCGCCGCCGCCAGCGACGGAGTCAACGCCGACCACCACCCAGCCTCCTGCAGTGCCCGCCGCAACGGTGTCGGGCGGAAGCGGTGCTGTGAAGGCGTCGAGTCCGGCACCGAAAGCGGCTCCGGTGGGGCATGATCTCGTCGATGCCTTTGGCCGACCGGGCGGGTTGTCCCCAATCGTCGACTAACGACGGCAAACAGAACAGTCCGGATCCCTGGCAACGGGCAGCGTGGTGAACGTCTGGCTCGTCCCGTCGTACAGCATGAGCTTTCCGGTCAACGTCTCACCCGAGCCGACGATGAGCTTGATCGTCTCCATCGCCTGGAGCGAGCCAAGGATCCCGGTGACCGCCCCGAGAACTCCGATCGTGAGGCAGTCGAGCGGAACGTCGTCGCCTGGCGGATTCGGGAACACACAGCAATAGCAGGGCCCCGTCGTTGCGTCGAACACCGACACCTGGCCCTCCATCCGGTACACAGAGGCGAACACGACGGGAACACCGAGACCGACTGCCGCATCGTTTATCGCGTAGCGAGCATCGAAGTTGTCGGTGGCGTCGACGACCACGGATGCCCCTGTCAGGAGCTCAGCTGCATTGGTGGCGTCGATCCTCCGGCGATGCGACACGACGGTGACGTCGGGGTTCAGTGACTCGATGAACGCCCGAGCCGAATCGACTTTCGCCATCCCGATACCGTCGATGGTGTGAATCGGCTGGCGCTGGAGGTTGGAGCCATCCACGACGTCGTCGTCGATGATCGTGATCGTGCCGACCCCCGCGCCTGCAAGATATGCGAGCACGGGTGACCCGAGACCGCCGGCGCCCACGACGGCCACCGTTGCCTCGAGGAGCGATCGCTGCCCTGACGTGCCGATGGAGGCAAGCTTCAGGTGCCGGTCGTAGCGGTCGAGTTGATCATTGCTCAACCCGCCTGCGCCGACCACAGGCAGACCCCGTCGCCTCCACGCATCGATACCTCCCGAGAGGGACGAGACGGCGGCATAGCCAGTAGCGCGGAGCTGGAGCATCACGACATCGGACCGCATCCCGACGTCACAGACCACGAGGATCGCACTCGTCGTCGTCGGGATCGTGTCGGTCGGAGATGACAGGATCTCCTCGAAGCGCACAGCGATCGAACCGGGGATTCCGGCAGCAGTCTCCGCATGGGGGCGCACGTCGACGACGACGTCGTACACGTCGAGATCCACGTCGTCAGGGTCGATGCGCATCGGGGAGTCCGTCACGAGTGCAAGGGTAGATGACCTGGTGTGATCCGACTCCGCCGTTCGCGCGATGCTCGATCAGGCGTGGGAGTAGTTGTTTCGTGCCACGGCACCTGCATGGGCCCGTCGTAGGGCAGGGGGAAACCTGGCCACGATGTGCTGGGGTACGGGCGGAACCGTGTCGGGTACCGTCAGCGTCTCGTTGTGCCACAGCACCAGGCCGGCGGTAAGCAGAGTCGAGAGGTGTACCGGTTCCTTGAGGGAGCGGCCGCTGTGTGCAGCGGCGGTGATTCGGAGCAGGTCGGCGACCGCTCCCGGTCCAAGGACTGCGATCCAGAATCTGCGGACGTAGTCGTGTGTCGGCGCGTAGCCTGCCCGGTTCGTCGGCGTGAGGGTCGGGGCAAGTTCGTTCCGTGCGATCGCTGTGCGGCGGATGGATGAATCCGCGACGCCCGGGATCGGCACACGGACCCCGTGTGTGGGAGGACGGACCCGACCGGGATCTGTCCCGGACGCCTGCGGAAGAGTGGTAGTCATGACCTACTGATATCAGATAAGCACAAGTAGAAGCAAGTACCATGAAATGGAGCGCGAAAAGATCTTGGGAGCGTTCGCGTACCGGGCTCTCACCCTCCTCGCTCGAAGACTCGCTTGTCCCCCCTGAACCTCAATCCGCGATCTGGGTGTCGGCTCGATAATAAGCCCCCAGTAATTTTATATATACTGGAAACAGGTCTGAATTTTGATCCTGGTCGATTATATA
>VAPK010338782.1_pt1 | contig 11300 bp, 7 predicted proteins | sample 3395031 | NCBI WGS metagenome assembly VAPK01 (sample SAMN08290443, study PRJNA428436) | hydrothermal vent metagenome | isolation source: Deep-sea hydrothermal vent chimney 1 | place: Pacific Ocean: Juan De Fuca Ridge
ACAAGAATGGATTTTATTTCTGAGCCAAATATCAACTGTTTATCGACCACAGTGTAAAAAAGCGGTGTAATACCCACACGATCGCGGATTAATAACAATCGCTGTTTTTGTTTGTCCCATAGGGCGATTGAAAACTGACCATTTAAATGTTTAATGAAGTTGTCACCATATTCTTCATAAAGATGAACGATGACTTCAGTATCAGAATGGGTATAGAACCTATGGCCCTGTAGTTTTAACTTTTCACGTAGCTCAATGTAATTGAATATTTCACCATTAAATATAACCCAAACACTCTTATCTTCATTGTGTATAGGTTGATGCCCACCTTCTATATCAATAATACTTAAACGTGCATGAGCCAGACCTATATTATTATCTTTATATATACCTGTTCCATCAGGGCCACGATGATAAATAATAGATGCCATTTGATTCAACACATCTTCATTAATCGGTTTGTTCTGGCCTAAATTAATGATTCCAGCTATGCCACACATATAAAATCCCTGCTCATTCTTCTTTCTAATTGCATAGTCATGCAGCATTCAACATATTTGAGTTTATTAACACTTCTCGTGCAGTGCCAAAATTAAAGTAATCAAGTAAGCTCTTTAAACGAGACTCACATTTATCCAGATTATTATAATGCCTGAATTTCGACAAGGCACTCGTATTAATCCTCGGCTGCTCAGGATCAACTTCCCATGGATGCAGATAAAAAATGAACGGCTTATTATGAAATTTATTAATACTGGCCAGAGCCAGTTGACTAAAATAATAGGGATACAGTCTGAAGTATCCACCACCAGCAACCGGTAAGCGATAACCCAACAGATTCAATGTTGATAACGGAAACTCAGTAATTGATTTTCCTGACTCAGCTTTCTGCATATATGGAAATTTGGGTGCATCAGGCATCCCGTATCTATCGTGTCGAACTGGAAAAATGCTTGAGTCATATTTAAATCCCGCATCTATAAGCACATCGATTGCCCAACGAGACTTTTCTGTTATTGAGTAGCTTGCAGCTCTATAGCCAAGGACTTCAGCTTGAATTTGATCTTCCAGTATTTTTTTTGCCCGTAATGTTTCTTCCTTAAATACACTTTGTTTTTGATTGTATATCAGCTGGTGACTATAACCATGGCAGGCTATTTCATGGCCTTCGTCGGCTATTGTACGAATCAGGTTGGGTTCACGCTCAGCAACCCAGCCAAGTGTGAAAAATGTTGCCTTAATGCCTGCATCACTAAACATCTGTAAAATACGGTTTGTATTTCTTACGACACGACTTTCCATTTTATCCCAGTCTGCCGCAGATACATTTTTTGAAAATGCAGAAACTTGATAGTAGTCTTCAACATCTACCGTCATTGCATTTTTAATTAAACAACTATTATTAGTTTTCACCCGAAGTCAATCCTGGACTTTAAAATTCAATGTTCAAACCAAGTGTGAACTGGTTTTGTTTGTATTTAATTCTGGTGGGATCATTTGAGTCCCGGCGATAGTGCCGAAAAGATAACGTACCGATTGTTTTTCTTGATATATTTCTACTTAAGGTGAAATCCCCCACCAACAGATCATCACTGTTAATGCCACCCCTTAGCTTTTGATTCTGAATACGTATGCCTAACTCCATGCTGCTTCTTTTCTGAAACTGCCAATTTAGGCTAGCTTCTCCGCCTGAAATATCTTCCGTATCACCTGTTATTTGAAACTCTCTTTTTCTGGAATAAGCACTAAGATTAAAGCGTGTTTTAGAGAAATCTCGCACTGCACGCAAATTGAAATTTTTACTAAGAAATGTTTCTGTAGTGGGTGTCGGATCACCGGGCCCTATAATCGGATCACCTATTTCCCCACCATCTTGATTACTTATTAGCACGCCCAGATTATTTCTAAATTCTTCGTCATAGCCCGCACCAAAAGTCCAGCGATGACTGGCATAATTTATGTCAACTGTTTTTGTGGGCCCAAATACACGTTCACCTACCCGAACTAGTATTGTATTTTGTCTTGCTGGATTCCACCTAAAACCTGCATCCCATGTCGTGCCTTTTTCAACTCGAGTCACAGTAGCTTGCCCATATTCATTATTTTCACGTCCTAAACTACCAAGAAGTGAGAATTGCCTGCTGAGTAAAAATTCTATATTTGCATAGGCACGCTCAAAACTTGAATCTATACCTGTGTCAGGTTCAAGCTTTCGATTTGTGTATAGTAAATCCCATTGGGTCTGGGCCATTGAAAGACTATTATTTAACTCGGCAGTGACTGTTTGATTTTGCTGATCAGGAATAAAATCTTCTTTATAGCTCAGCCATGAGCCAGAGTATCTAAGCTCAGTCTGCATATTTCTGCCGATGTTAGTTTTAATATAGGGGCTAATGGATGCCAGATTAACATCTGTTCTGTTAGCACTAATAGTTACATTATCTACCGGTATGGCTGCATCACGAGATATAATTTGCTGTGCACGACCAACTGAGGCATCAATATATAGTAGTTCAGAGGCTAACTCAGCATTTGCCACAGCATTCAAATTGTGAAATGTATCATTAAACTCTTTATTTGTTGCGTAAAAAACATTTTGCATTTCATAGGTAAGTGCAAAATTAGCTCTTTTCCCTTGTCCATTAACTATAATAGCCGGATTTATTTGCAATACTTTATCACTACGTTCTGATCCAGGTGCAGCAAGAAAAATATTATCATTATTACTTCCAGCAACATAGATAGAAGGATCAATTATCCAATTTCCAGCATATGCACTATTACTAGAAATATAACTTATTGTCATTATGATAGTTATTTTCCACCAACTACCCCATCTTGTATTCATACTCACCACAGACCTGCCATTACTTAACTATCTGAAGGATTGTAATACGAGCCATAATAATTTTTTCCCGCAGGCTTACTAGTTTTATTTAGCAACAAGCCAATAACCTTTTCGTCATCTAAAAGGCTAATCGATTCTTCAACCAAATTTTGGGGTGTACTCCCCGCTTCTACTACAATAATAATTTGTCCCATGAGCTGACTGAGAACTGCTGCCTGATTAGCTAGTAGTAACGGAGGACTATCAAATATTATAATCCGATCAGGGTAACGCTCCGAAAGCTCCTGAGTCAGCGCAGCCATCCTTTCACTTGCAAGTAATTCTGTTGAGCGTGCATTAGGTAAGCCAGAAGGAAGTATACGCAACTGCGGAATATTGGTATTTAAAATAACATCACTGAGGCATACATTTTTATCCAGAAGCAAATCTATCACTCCTGAATATTCATCCACTTCCAGTATCCGACTTAACGATGGATTGACCACATCACAGTCGACTAGTAATACAGTCGTGTCACGCTCAACGGCCATAAGCAGAGCTAAATTCAAGGCTGAATATGTTTTACCTTCTTTGGGTATGCTGCTGCTAATCATAACCAAATTGCCATTCGAAACAGGCACGGCAGCTTTACCAAATGCGTTCCGCAATATAGGTCTTTTTATAACCCGATATTCTTCTGCTTTAACTGTGTCGGTCTTATCTGGAGTGACAAAGCCAAGCTCATCCAGCTTTTTTATATTTATATCTATATGATTTTTTGATATGACTGAACCTGTCTTATCACGTTGTGCTGAAGTGGGGCTCGACGTATTGTCAGCACGACTGGCACCATCTGATTTCTTTAATAGTTCAACAACTTTTTCTATGCTGTTCATTTAACGGGCCTTTTTCCATTCCTAAGTAATATTAGCCATTTGCAGGTATACAACTCCAAAATATGCAACAAACAGCATCCCGCTAACTACGCTATATCCCGCCAACATTAATCGACGACGACGACGCACCCCCTTTAAAGGTGTGTATGTCACAGCACCAATAACAGGTAGGCCTGTCAGCTCACGTAGATTTCGTTGACTATAAATTACGCTCTTAATTTTTGACATAATAAAGGCCAATGCAGCCCCTAAAGCCAATGCAAATAGAAAAACCACGGTAATAAGTACAAGTCTATTCGGCGCTGAAGGACGATGAGGTATACGTGGTGGCTCAATAACCTTTAATTTCACCTGTTCACCTGTTTGCTCAACAGCTTCAGCCATTTTTGCAGATTCACGCCTTGTTAATAAGGCATCATAATTATTTTTATTTACAGTATAATCTCTATTTAGAGAAACTAACTCAGCCTCAATTTGTGGCAACGTTTCTACCTGCTGTTGTAAATATTTTACACGGCGCTTAAATTCAGTACGGCGAACTTCAATGGCCGCTATATTTGCTTTAACTTCACCTAGTGCTAATTGTATTTGCTGGTAAACAGGATTTTCTGATATTGCTTTATTCTCTGCTAACGGAGTTGCACTCGCTTCCGCTAGTTTAAGCTTCTCTAAACCCGCAATACTTTCACGAACCTGACTCACATCTGGATGCTCATCAGTATATTTTAACAAAAGTTCATCAAGCCGAGTTTGCAGTGCAACTAGTCGTCGATCGGTCGGTGATAATATTAAACTCCCATCCTGACTAATCGCTGTTTGTGACGTACTAGTGTTCTCAAGTTGATTAATCAAAGCATCACGCCGAAATCTTTCCTCACGCAATTCCAGGTCAACTTCCTCCAGGCTAGACTGTGCTATTTGCAGACGTTGATAATAACTACTTCCCTGTTCAGGTAACATTTTGATATTTTTACGCCGGTATTCGCGTAAACGTTCTTCTGCCGCTAACAATTTGGCTTCGTAAGCTTTTATCTCACTCTCAAGAAATTTCTGAGCAACAACATTTTCTGCGCGTGAACCACTTAAAGAGTCTTCAATAAATATGTCCAGCATTGCCTGCACAATACCAAAAGCAATTTTTGGATTTTCATGCTGAGCCGAAATAACAAATAAATTTGGTGGTTTAGGCCGTGGGGTGCGATGTGTCCTCATGGCTCGAACATTAATGTTACGCTGTAACTTATCAACTACAGCATCAAATTCAAGTTGATTTGTCGTTTGTATATCCAGATCAACCTTACGTACAACACGCTCAATATTTGGTCTACTTAACAACTCTTTTGTCACTAAGCCAAATTGCTCACTCACATCCATTGAATCTACGGAGAGTCCGCGTAATAGAGGTTTTAAGATTGTATTAGTGTCCACATAAACCTGTGCATTAGCTTCATAAACGTCAGGAATTTGAGCAACCAGATACCAGCCAAGTGGTGCAATGATCCACGCCACAATTAAAATCAACCAACGATATCGCCATACGCCATATATCTGTTGTAATATTTTATCAATAGTATTATGCATAACTGTTTATTTAATGAACTTAAAACCAGGCTTCCGGTACAAACAACACATCACCCGGTTGCATACGTAAATTTGCAGAAATATCGCCACTTTCTAATAAATCATCCAATCTTACTTTGATTTGTTTCTGCTGACCCGCCTCAGTTCTAACGATAATCGCACGATTGCCTGCCGCATATTCAGTCATCCCATTCACGGCAATGATGACATCTAATAAGGTAATATATTCACGGTATGGCAAAATTTGTGGTGTTCCAACCTGTCCTACTACCCTAATTTGTTCGGTATAACGACCGACAAACTGAGTCACTGTAACGGTAACAACGGGCTTTTTCATATAGCGCTTGAGACGCTTTTCCAATTCACGAGCAAGCTGACTAGGTGTCTTGCCACTGGCAACAAGATCTTCAACCAATGGTGTTGTAATACGGCCATCAGGGCGCACCGGAACTTCACCGCTCAACTCTGGGTTTCCCCAGACAAATATCCTCAACTCATCGCCAGCACCGATAAGATAGGGTGCGGTAGGAATATTATTCGCACCTGCATCCAGATCTCTATCAAGCTTGCTCTCTGGGTTCGTCGTGCTACAAGCCTGAATAAAAAATATGACTCCACACAGCAAAAGTAGATTGTTCATTTTTCTCAGCAAAATATGCATCGCACCGTACACCTCTGTTACAGCAATATTGTCATACACGACAGAATTTAATTGATATGGTATTTTTAACGACCCGAGAGCAAACAGCACAGGCACTCCTTTTGTGCTATTTCTAAGGTCACAATTTGTAGATTGACGAAAGCACCATCAATACCTGAGTAATTTCCCAAGCAATTATACTTCAGTATTCATCGCACAGATATACTGTCATTGGTAATAGGCAGAATAACATATAAATTATAGACAATAAATTACTACAGCCTGATTGAAACCCCCAACAAACACAAGCAGAAGTGTGTATTATAACTTTAACTATCAACAAGTTAAAGATTTTTCAATGACTACTTTTTAAGCTGTTGCAACAGGTTTTTTGCCTGCTCCCGTTCAGGAAAATTAGCACTGGAAGAAAGCGCTCGATTTAGTACCTCAGCGGCAACCGATAACCTGCCTACCTTTTCAAGGGCAGCCGCATAGTGATATTGAATAATCGGGTTTTTATTTCTGTTTGCAACACCTTCCAACATTGTTAGACTTTTTTCTAACTCGCCATTCTGCAGTAATAGCCAGCCCAGCGTATCTGCAATGGCATCATTAGCCGGTGCCTGCTGGTAAGCTAATTGTGCATATTTTATTGCCTGGGCAGTATTGTTCTCCGAAAAAAGAATCGCCAAATTGTTTAATACCATCAGATTTGAAGGCTGCTGCTTTAACACCTGCTTATAATATTTCTCTGCCATCGTCATATTCGCGGCTTTCTGATAATACGCTCCAATCGCTGTTTTCAGCCTGAGATCTTCTGGATATTTTTTGCTAGCTAACAACAATGTTCGAAGTGACTGTCTTTGTTTCCCGGCTGAAGAGTAAGTTTGCGCCAACTTAAGCGTAAGCTCAACCGACGACTGAATTTTCAATGCCTGCCTGTAAGCAGATGTAGCTTGTTTAAATTTATCTTGCAGGCTATATACATCACCTTCTAAAATATATCCTATATTTGAATTTCTCCGGCTCTGCTTCAGTTCTTTCACCAACCGCATTGCTGGCCCAAAATTTTTCAAACGCAACTCCAGTCGAATCAAGCCCATTTTTGCTGATACAAGCGCGGGATCTATTTTTAGCGCTTGATTTAATGCTGCACGTCCTTCCTTTTCCTGTTCAGCAATGAATCTTGCATTGGCTAATTCAACAAAGCCATATGCATTTTTTGGAATTTGTTTTACCAGTTTCTCAAAAGTAATGAGTGCCAGCTTAACATTTCCGGAATATATTTGTGAGCGGCCTAACAATACAAATGAACCAAATTTATCCGGTGCAATTGTAAAGATTTCTTCTGCAATTTTCATTGCAACATCAGGTTGCCTGACACTTAGATAATATCTTGCGAGTATTATTCTCGGGACTAAAGTTTTATTATCAGCCTTTCTTGCCCTCTCAAGCCACAGTATAACTTTTTCACCCTCGCCACGCTGCTCAGCAATCTGTGCATGACCAACCATTGCTTCAACCGATTTATCATTAACTAATAACACCCGATCGAATATTTTACTGGCACGTGATAAATCACCATTTTCAAGTGCCATACGCGCCAGGTTAAGGTGTGCCAAAATAAAACCAGCATCAATCGTTAATGCCGCATTAAAATTATTTCTCGCCGCCTCACGTTGTCCGTCATATAACTCTATAACACCCATCAAGGTATATAGTTTTGGCGTTTTACCTGCACCCTGTATCGTTTGCTCCACTAACGACTTAGCTTTTTTGTATTTCCCTGAGCGAATATAGGCATAGACGATCAGCAGGCGCGCATCCAACGCCTTATTTTTCCCTTTTTCAATTGGTTCTAAAATAGCAATCGCATCATCGAATTCACCCCGTTTCATATACGCACGTGCAAGTTCCGCTCTGAGAGAAACATTTTTCGGATCTAATTTAATCGCTTTTTTTAGATAATGAAGTTGAATATCCCTTTCACCTAATGAGGCAGCGGCCATGCCAGCCATAGAGAGTAGGCCTGCATCCACATCTTTACCTTCAAGAACCGGGCGTAAAATATCCATTGCCTCCTGGGGTTGATTTTGCATTAATCGAACGGCTCCTAATAATTTTCTTCCTTGAATATGCGTAGGCATATTATTTACAAAACGCGTTAAATACACATTTGCCTGTTCATAATTTCCAAGAGCATAATTACTAGCACCCAGCAACAGCAAACTCGGCATGTGATTGGGTATTTTTTTCTGCAATTCCAGCAGCAACGTATTTGCTTGTGTGTAGTTTTCTCGCTGGTATGCTAACCATGCTCTAAGATATTTAGGGTATGGATGTCGAGGTAAAGTTTTAGAAAGCACATCAATATTTCTACCTGCATCATCGAGCTTTTCTTGTATCATCTGAACATTAATCAAACTTACAACTGCCTTAAACTGTAGTTCCGTAACGATTTTTCGACTAACACCCAGAACCCGCAAAAACACTTTCTCAGCTTTTAAATACTCACTACGCTGCCGATACATTTGCCCTTCAACCAACAAGATTTTTTTTTCATCCGGCTTAATATCAAGCGCCCGTTTTAAATAATTTTCCACCTTATTATAATGATTTTTTTTCAGCGCAATTTTTGCCCTGCCAATATAAGCATCATAATTTTTGCTGTATAGTGACAATGCTCCCATATAAGCCTGCTCTGCCTGATCAAATTCAGCGCGTTGAAAATAAACATTGCCTCGCATGGACAGCACGAACGACTTATCCTTATCAACTTCTACACTGGCAATTTGTAAAACATCAAGCGCTTCTTTATATTTTTTTTGCAACAAAAAAGCTTTCCCCATATAAATAACCATAAGAGGATTTTTGACGCCAAGTTTTTCCGCTCGCCGTAATTCTTTTTCTGCACTCGGTCCATCACCCAGCTCAATATATATTACCCCTAACAAGTACCGGGCATCTTTATTAGCCGGTTCATTTTGCAGCGCTTTTTTTAGTTGAATCACAGCTGCTTTATATTTCTCACTGGACATCAAACTTCTAGCCTGCGTAATGCGATCGCTACTACTAAGATCCTGCCCACAGGACATCAACAACAGGCTGCTAATAATTAGGCCTGCACATAATAATACAGATGATATTTTTTGCTTTGTTTTGAATTTCATTTTAACTCAATCAATTAATCTCTAAATATCTGTTTTGAAAATATTGTCGCGGGCTTACTGACTATCACATTGAACATTATCAACAGCCCTTTCCAACACTGTTGCAAGCTGGCTGACAAATAACTTAAGTTTTTTCCTGGCCTCATCTTTACTATCAATCATGTCTACTGAAATAAGAATAACGGATGCACCTGAATTATTTGCCAACGTATCCCATATACCGTACAGCTTTGCCACTATTGGGCGAGCCGTCCTTTTATCTGACATATAATACCAATACCACACCAGCCTTTCATTCCCCCTTTTTGAGCGAATCATATTTTCCTGAACAGCAGTGACTTCATTATTAATCACTGCTGTCAATTTACTCGATGACACCTGAAACCATTTATCACCATCAGCAACCTTGTTTAAGCTTGAAATGAGCTCTCGTTCCTGATGCTGTGAGGCAAAGTAACCTACATAGCTATAAACTATGCTCCCAGTTTGATTCGTAAAAATACTGCCAGCCTCTTTATCCGCAGGGATGAATGCAGGAGTATAGGCCGGGTATTTGTCCATCTGAATTTTCCAGCCGTTAGGCTTTGGTATGATGTCTAATGAAGTACATATATTAGCATTGCTGCCCCCATATAAAACAGCTAAAACCGGGCCCGAGATCACTGCAAGTAATGTTAGAATTATAGCAGGGACTATTTGACTATCTGTTTTTTGCTCTAGCTTTATTTTAACGGGCTTACTTTTATTTCGTCTAAAATAAACGTGATATTTGTCAATGCTGCGTATAAATATCAAAATTGCAATGGCAAAAAGTATCCAGCCTAGCGTGACATGATCTTCTCGAACAAAATAATGCTCCATTTCCGTTAACTGTCCGGCAAGTACTACAATAAATATTCGTAGGGTATTAACAAAAAATGACATGAGCGCCAATAGAAACACAAGCACCACGGCCCAGTAATTTTTTATGTCATTTATATAAGCGTAGATAAAACCAATTGTAATTGCGGCAACAAGCTGACGCATGCCAGAACAATTTTGAGCAACTTTAAAGGTACCGGCAGACAGATGTATCAATGCTCCTTCCCGATACACGCTATAGCCGGCTAATTCCATAATTCCAGCCACTGCAGTTGCGGTTATTTTCTGAAGCCAGCCCTCATTAATCACTTCCCAAACCGGTATCGCACACATAATCAATAAAATTGGAAACATGAGTCTTTTCATGTTTCCAAAGCCTAAAATCGCCCACAATATGAAGCACAAAATAGCAATCAACATAACTTGCTGTACGATTGCGATATTCCCGAGTCCGGCTAAAAACCAGAATAGTGAACATGCCAGCAAAAGCACTAACCCGGCTTTTTCCGGGATAATGAACAACTCATCACGTATCTGTTTCCAGCGCCTGTAAAACAGAAAAACACTAACACCCACTAAAAGTGAGCCGTGGGTATAGGTTACATTTGATGAATTCAGCCATAAACTGAGTAAATCACTCACGGTTGAGTGATAGGCCGTCAGTGTGACCGCGAAGAACAGAAAAATAATGCCGGGTGACAGCAACCAGCGGAGTAAAGGCTTATTCATAAGTTATATTGCTATATATCCATTTATTTTATAACGATATTTACACAGCCAGTTTATACCCACCAGCTCAAGTCTACCTTAAATGTTTGAAACCAGAGTGGCTCTATATCGCAGCCGAAATTGTATATATTTCATCCAGATAGAATCCACATGTAACTAAATACAGCGACCTGAATGTGATGCAGTTCACGTTACCAGTCTTATTTTAAATACTACACCCTTTAAAATTCACATCGCGATTGCATTAAGCTGGCCTAATCATGATAATCATTATTAATAATAATTGAAGTCAGTATATATAGGTGAAGGCCGTTTTACCCACACACAATATATGGTTTTATATGGCTTTTTGTTAGCTGATTCACAGTTTTTATGGCACAGGTGGACTTAACTCACACTTCCATCTGCAAATTGGCAAATACACTCGAAATAACAGGAAAATCGCCGACAATACTTCACAAGAAATTTATGAACTTGTATGTGTAATACCCCTGGAGATAATGAGCGATGAAATTGAAACAAACCAGACTAGCTATCCAAAATACCGGAATTACAACTTTACTGGCTCTCACTTTAGCCGCCTGTGGCGGTGGTGA
>VAPK010393032.1_pt1 | contig 11299 bp, 11 predicted proteins | sample 3395031 | NCBI WGS metagenome assembly VAPK01 (sample SAMN08290443, study PRJNA428436) | hydrothermal vent metagenome | isolation source: Deep-sea hydrothermal vent chimney 1 | place: Pacific Ocean: Juan De Fuca Ridge
GATATAGGTTAATACCCCGACCCTCTGGGTCGGAAACAATAATGTTTGCAAAGCAAACTCCTTTTAATACCTCGATGGCTCTGCCTCGGGGTAGTTTATTGAATATGACTTTGATTTTGTTTCCAATCTACTTTACATTAAACTCAAGCAAAAGCTCACTTTCGATGAAAACTTCAAAGTGATCATCGATCTTTATGGGGCCAACACCTGCCGGGGTTCCTGTAAAGATTAAATCGCCGGTTTTCAGAGAAACAAATTGAGAAATATAGGATATGATGAGGTCAAAACTGAAAATCATGTCGCGTGTATTGCCCTGTTGTCTTAGTTCTCCGTTGATCTTTAAAGAGAAACCAATTTGATTGATATCCTGAAATTTGCTTTTGGATACGAATTTTCCCACGGGTGCCGACTGGTCGAAAGCTTTGGCAATTTCCCATGGAAGTCCTTTTTTCTTTTGCTCTGCCTGTAAATCCCTTGCGGTGAGGTCGATACCAATGCTGATTTCATCAAAATATTTGTGCGCAAACTGTTCTTCGATGTATTTTCCGTTCCGGTTGATTTTCAAAACTATTTCTGTTTCGTAATGCACGTCTTTTGAAAAGGCAGGATAAAAAAACGGGTTGTTCTTTTGCAGCAAAGCGGTATCCGGTTTCATGAAAAATACCGGCTTCTCCGGTACAGCATTGTTCAGCTCTTTGGCATGCTCACTGTAATTCCTTCCAATACAAATTATTTTCATCGTATGTGATTTTATTTTCCGGCCATTTTGAACTTAATGCGTGTCAGCAGTTTTTTGGTGTAAAGCGGGAAATCCGCCTTCTGCATCCAATCGTAATACGAAGGCTCATTCAGAAACACTTCTTTGACAGTTTTGCCTTTATGCTTCCCAAAATTAAAAACCTCTTCATTTTTATCATTGTAAATGATCTGCCCCGACAAGTCTGCATTGTTGTGATGGCTCGAAAAAGTCGATAGCCCTGCAATATCATTGACTACAGGAAGGCTTGTATTCCCTTCCTTGTCAGTGTATTCGGTGTTCTGATAATGATCAAGTTGCGCCTTTAGTACTTCGTAAGTGGCCATCACATCCGCTTCCGCAGAATGCGCATTTTCAAGCTCTTTTTGCAGGTAAAAACGATACGCAGCTTTCAGCGTGCGGGGCTCCATCTTCATGAAAATATTCTGAACATCGACAAACTTCCGGTTCTCCACTTCAAAATCCACATCTGCACGCAGAAATTCTTCTACCAACATAGGAATGTCGAAGCGATTGGAGTTATAACCTGCAAGGTCGCAGTTGTTCAGGAACCTGAAAATGTCTTTGGCAACCTGTTTAAAAACGGGCTTGTCCTGAACCATTTCCTCCGTAATCCCGTGAATGGAAATGGACTCTTCCGAGATGGGGATCCCCGGATTAAGCAGCCATGTTTTGGTTTCTGTGGTTCCGTTTGGGTTTGCCTTGATGATACACAGTTCTATAATGCGGTCTTTCGAGACATTCAGTCCCGTGCTTTCGATATCGAAAAATGCCAGCGGCCTTTTTAAATTCAGTTCCATGAATGGGTTTTTAGTTCAAGAAGCAAAAGTAAGAAAACTTTCTTCGGCATCCCCAACCCCTAAAGGAGCGTGCTTCATTTTATTCTTTAATCGAAAGAAGAAAGTATTGAACCTTTGAATCTTTCAACCCTCCACCAACTACAAAAAATCCGGGAAAGAAACTGCTTCTTCCCCGGGTGTCAGTATCTTGATTAGAATTTCAAATCAACACCTGCCATGAAGTTAAATCGGGCCTGCGGATAATATCCGTTCATCTCATATTGCTGCCCACCATAAATATAAGTATAAACCCAAGCATTGCTCTGGTAGGCCACATTGAAAATGTTGTTCAAACTGAGCATCAGGTTGAGTTGTTTTACGAAGGAAGGATGAAACGTGTAATCGAAACGTAAGTTGTTGATCCAATAAGGATTCAGACTGCGCTCTTTGGTGGACGTATTGTCAAGATACTGCCGTCCCACATATTTCGAGTCCCAGGTCATTTCAAGATTTTTGACAGGTGTTGCCACCAGGCTGCTTCCTGCAATGACATCTGGAGAGAATGAGATATTCGTGGTTCCCAAATATTTTGAATACTGGTAAGGCTGAGTCGAAGGATCGTCGTAATAGTTCCAGTTGTCGGTGTATTCGGTAAAGTTTTTGATCTTGTTCTGGCTGAAAGTGGCATTCAGGTTCCATCTCAAAGTACGGGCCAGCTGCCAGCCTGCTACGAGTTCAATTCCCGCACGGTAACTGCTCGGAACATTGGTCATGATGGCGGTTCCCACGTCATTGATTTTTCCGGTCAGTACCAGCTGATCCACGTAATTCATGTAGTACATCGTAGCGTCGAACGAGAATTTTTGCAGTTGCAGTTTATAACCCAACTCATAATCCATCAGCTTCTCACGTTTTATCACCTGACCCGGGTCAGCATCGCGGTAAACAGAACGGTTAGGGTCGCGGTGTGAAATGGCGAAGGAGAAATAGACACTATTGTGTGAATTCATCTTGTAAAAAACGCCGGCTTTAGGATTCAGAAAGTTAAATATTGGATGATGATCCAGCGTCGTCAGGTTGTTTAACGTGCCGTGCATCCAGTAATTGATGCCACGATACTGCAAATCGGCCATCAGGTTGAACTTGTTACTCAGCTGGTAGTTCCATTTGGCAAAGATATTGAAATCGGTTTTTAGCCCTTTGTTGAAGTACCAGTTACGATCATATTCGCCCAATGTGGCTACCTGTGCCCAGACCACTTTCCCGTAATGATCACCGTCGAACCGGCTCCAGCCACCGCCTACAGATAGTCGGGAAGCGCCTTTTTTGTAATTCATGGAAAAGTTGGAGCCATAAAAATAATTGGACAACCATTTCTGCTCAATCAGGCTGGTCTTGGAAATCACGGTGTTTCCGATGATGGTATCATTTAAACCATAGCTTACAGGATTTTGGCTGTTGTCATAGGATTCATAATAGCCAAATCCGCGTGTCAGAAATACGGCAGCGGCCAGGTTCAGGTTGGAATTGAACTGGTGTGCATAATGCAACTGATAATAGTTTTGTGTGTAATTGTCTGTTTGGTTGGGATAATACCCGAGAAAATTTCCACCGGGACCATTGATGATGCCGGCAGGATTGTAAGTGGGGTTTGTTGCCAGACTGTCTTTGGGAACGCCATACCATGCCTGATAAGTCTTTTCGTGTCCCATCAGGACAATGGCTTTGAAAATATTGTGTTTGCTGTAGTAACCTGCTGAAAAATAGCCGGAACGTAATTTGGATGTGGCGCGGTCTATGTAACCGTCGGAACTGATGTCCGAAAAACGGCCGCTCATAACCCAGTGTTTTTTCAACAGTCCGGTACCAAAGCTGACAGTATTTTTAAAGGTATTGAAAGAGCCTGCACTGCTGACGATTTCGGCATAAGGATTGGCGTTAAAAATACCGGTTTTAATGTTGATGCTGGCGCCAAAAGCAGCAGCTCCGTTGGAAGAAGTCCCAACGCCTCTTTGAATTTGAATATTATCGATGGAAGAAGCCAAATCCGGAAGGTCCACAAAATAAACGCTCTGATCTTCCGCGTCATTGACAGGAACGCCGTTGAGTGTTACGTTAATTTCCGACAAGCTCACGCCCCGGATGTGCAGGCCAGTATATCCCACACCGGTTCCTGCATCGGAAGTCACTACCAGTGAAGGCGTCATCTTCAGCAGGTAGGGGAGGTCTTTTCCCAGATTTTCTTTGTCCAGTTTTGTGCTGGAAAAGTTCTCAAAAGTGTTGGGAGAATTGGCGTTGACCCTTGTGGCGGAAATAATTACTTCATCACTCATGTAAGATGTGGATTTCAAAAGTACGTTCAAATGCGTATCTTTCTTTACGTTGATTTTTTCCTTGTACGTTTCAAATCCCACATAACTTATTTTGATCTGATAAGTACCCGGTTTCAGGTTTTTGAAAGTGAAATTACCGTTTAGGTCGCTGGTCGTGGCCAGAAAAGAATTTCCAATCACAATATTGGCGCCAGGCAGCGCCTTTCCGTCTTTTTGATTGCTGACTTTTCCCGTCAGTTGGAATTGTGCCTGGAGCATCCAGGGCATGAAAAGGAAAATAATTCCGATGATAAAATTTTTAAGCATGACTCGATTGATTTGATTAATAAATAATTAAATCAACAGAGGAAAGCCGATAAATGGGTTGTAACTCATGTTCCTACGCCAGCATTACCCGGATCAGGTCAGAGGGTTTGATCTCAGCCCGTAATATTAAGGCACCCCTATTGTTTTTACTGGCGCAAAGGTACAAAAAATAAAATGGATAGGGAATGTTTTTTTTGATGGGATTTGGGTCTTATTGTTTAAATATTTGATAATCAGAGCCAATACATTGTTATGGAACTGCCTCTCAGTGGGATAATGGAACAAATTGTCATCCTGAGCGTAGCGAAGGATCTGAGTCATTACCCAAATAAAGTTTTTTATAAGAGATCCTTCATTTGCTCCATCACACCGGCACCCCTGCATTCAGGATGAACAGTAAAAGAGCAACTGATAGTCACGAGCATGTGTCTATGTCATTTTTAGTGCCTTATTAATTTCCATTCAAAGCCAAATGCTTCGGAAATATAATTCTCATCTGATTCACAAACGGAAGATGCAAACTGAATACCTGTCCGTATGAGATTTTCCCTGAAATGTTTGTCTGTTTTCATTTTTTTCTTTGCCTGGTCTCCGGCTTTCGCCAGAGAAGCCACCATCCCGGCGTTGAAACCATCCCCCGCACCAATGGTACTTACAACCTTGATCTCAGGTGCATCAACGTGTATCAGGTTCCCGTCAAACAATGCAAGTGCCCCGTTTTTCCCTTCGGTCATGATCATAGTGGCAGCAGGATTGATCTTGTGAAGCGATTCCAATTGCTTTACGCTTTCCTGTTTCCCAAAAATAGCTTCATAATCTTCGTCTGAACCTTTGATGATGTCGGCTATCTGAAAATTTTCCATCAAAGCATTTTTCAGAAATGGGTCGCTCAGCGTTTCTGGATACCGTATGTTGGGATCGTAAATGATGAGCGTACCTACTTTTTTAGCTGCTTCCACATAAGCTTTTAATACAGACCTTAAATCGGGATCGAGTGAATACAAAGAACCGAAAAGTAGGATGTCGGAACGTTTGAAATCGGGTAGAGGCGCCAGGCGGCGTTCTTCAGGATAGTTTTTCTGAAAGGAATAATGCGGCTTTTTTTCAGTATCCAGCACGGCAATAGCTACTGATGTTTTATTATCCTCATACCGGATGATCAATTTCGTGGAAGCGTTGTGCTTTTTAAGAAAGTCAATGATCAACGTGCCAATTTCATCATCCCCTAACTCTGTGATCAGCGACACAGGAATTTCGGCGCGGCACAATGAGAGGGTAGCGTTGAGCATAGAACCCCCTGGCTTAGCAGCCACCTGATTGAGATTTTCTATAATGATGTCCAGCAGGGACTCTCCTAACGTGTAAACCATAGTCTTGTTTTGGGTTTGTAAAATTAGTATTTACTCGGTGTCAAAACAGTTCAAACAGAAAGAATTGTCATCTTGAACGAAGTGAAAGATCTCAATACTCTAAAACAGATTCTTCTCTTCACTCCGTTCCGATCAGAATGACAAAAAAGGGACCTCATATGAGGTCCCTTTTAAACAATCCAGAGCGGCAAATGGGGTTCGAACCCACGACCCTCAGCTTGGGAAGCTGATACTCTACCAACTGAGCTACTGCCGCGATTTGTGATTGCAAAATTAATAATTATTTCAACTTTTCACAGAGAAAAATAGGTGAGAAAAGGATCGGGTTTAAGTTCTTCGCTGGTAATAGAATCTCTGCAGCAGCCATGCGCGAGAGCTTCTACCGTGCATTTACCGATGTGTATCCCTATCTTATCATGGATTTCAGCAAGGTCATAATTTCCAAATGGAGTCTGGTGATTCCGGAGAGCTTTGCCACGGTTGCCGCAGCCGGCGCCACCCTCACCCTGAGCTGGACTGACAACAGTGATGAGCTGGGCACCACAGTTCAGGATGCTTTAATGGTAGGTTTAACCCAGAACTGGAAAGGGGTGAGGTGTTTGTTTCCGTTTACAGAAGGAGCAAAGCCGCAGGAACCCTTGTCTTGCCGTCATCATGGAGACCGTTCCGTGGAAGTGCTGGCTTTTTTCAAATCGGGTTATGTTGTTTCAGATACGGTTCACGGCGGTAATGTTGTCATTCAGGCGTAGCTTATAGATGCATGCGAAAAGAGCCGCTTTTGAATGGTTTTTTTATTTCTTTTCCACGTGTTTAGAGAAGAAAGTAGTGGGAAGTTTTTCATTCCCACTACACAAGATAGACTTCAGTCAGTATAAAGCATAAACCAAAGCCTTCTTTCTACTGAGAACAAAAGTAAAAGATGTTGAAAAATAATTGTAAATAAATTTGGATTTTAACACAGTATCTCTGAGCCGACATTGAAGAATTGATTTTGTTTAACTTTGATTGAATTGCCGGCGTGAAGGTCTTGGAAATTAGTGACAGTATTAGATTCTATTAGTCAAATCATCATGAAAATATACAGTGATTCAGCGATGTATGAATTATTCCTTTCAAATGCAGATATAGAGAAAATTTAATGGTGATTTTGGGTTGAAAAAACTACTACATTTGCAGTCGCAATTTATAATAATTGATTCTTCGGGGCAGGGTGACCTGTTAAGCTGAAAAATTCAGTAAACAGGAATTCCCGACCGGCGGTGATAGTCCGCGACTCTCGTCTGAGACGAGACTGAAATGGTGAAATTCCATTGCCGACAGTAAAGTCTGGATGATAGAAGAATTGATGGACGACCGGGCATAATGCGTTATGCTTTGTGGTCTTTGTTGATCGTGCCCCGAATTTTCATTTGGGGATTTTTTTATGCAAAATATCTGGGAAAAGGTCGGCGAAGTGCGTGATACGTTTTTCATGAAACAGGCCATCGAACTGTCTAAGATCGGAATGGGTTTTGTCAATCCCAATCCCTTGGTTGGTGCTGTCATAGTAAAGGAAAACTGCGTGATAGGGAAGGGCTGGCATGAGTATTTCGGCGGCCCCCATGCAGAGATCAACGCTATTAAAGATGCCAACGGTGAAACAGATGGCACCACCATTTACGTCACGCTGGAGCCCTGTTCCCATTACGGCAAAACCCCGCCCTGTTCCCTGGCGATCGTCCAAAGTAAATTCTCACGTGTTGTGGTGGGAAGCGTTGACCCAAACCCGTTGGTGGTCGGTAGCGGTATTGGCATGTTACAAAATGCAGGCATCGAAGTGCAAAGCGGCATCCTGGAAAAGGAAGTACAGCAGTTGAACGAGGTATTTTTCAAATTCATCCGTACCAAACTGCCTTTTGTGGTGATGAAAACCGCCATGAGCCTGGATGGTAAAATAGCCACTGCCTCAGGAGATTCTAAGTGGATTTCCGGGGAAGCATCCCGGAAACGGGTGCATGAGCTCAGAAATCGATATGCCGCCATCATGGTGGGTATCAATACTGTGCTAAAGGACAATCCATTGCTGAGTGTCAGGGATGTGGCAGGGAAAACCAAAAATCCTGTGCGGATCGTGGTGGATTCCAAGGCTCGCATCCCACTCGAATCTAAGTTACTCAACACTCTGGAGATCAGTGAAACGATCGTGGCAGTTACAGATCAGGTGCCGGAATCCAAAATCAAAGCGTTGACTGATAAAGGGGCGCATGTGTTGGTTTGCCACGCTGTGGAAGGCAGGGTGGACCTGAAGTTCCTCATGCGGGAACTTGCGGCACGAGACATCGACAGTATTTTACTGGAAGGCGGCGGAACGCTGAATTTTGAAGCGCTGAAACAGGGCATCGTTGACAAGGTAGTGGCTTTTGTGGCGCCCAAAATACTGGGCGGTGCACAGGCACTGACATCTGTTGAAGGCGCAGGCTTTCCGAGGTTGCCGGATGCAGTTGAAATAGAAAATTTAAAAGTATGCGAATCCGGAGAGGATATCATGCTTACTGGATATGTTAAAAGAATTTAGAAATGTTTACCGGAATTATTGAAGAAACAGGCCGTATCAGACAGATCAGCAGGGGCAGCAAGTCGGTGAAGTTATCCATCGAAGCTTCTCATGTGCTGGAAGACACCAAGGTCGGCGACAGCATCAGCACCAACGGTATCTGCCTTACGGTGGTTGAAATGGATTCAAACACTTTTACAGTGGATGTGACGGCCGTGACGTTACGTAGGACCAGCCTAAACAAGCTCACCCCCGGAAACCGGGTGAACCTGGAGCGTGCCCTCAGACTCAGCGATCGCCTGGGCGGGCATTTGCTGAGCGGACATGTGGACGGACTGGGTGTGATCCGCGAGATCACCATGGAAGATATCGCCCGGATTATCCATGTCGAAGCCAGCCCCGAACTACTCAGGTACATCGTCCCCAAAGGTTCTGTCGCCATCGACGGCATAAGCCTGACGGTGGTGGCTATGGATGAACGCTCTTTCAGCGTTTCGGTGATTCCGCACACGGCAACGGTAACCACGCTGATGGATAAGAAACCAGGAGATGTGGTGAATCTTGAAACGGACATGATTGCTAAATATGTAGAGAAATTACTATTGACGAAAAACAGTCTGCCCGGAAAGAAAGGAGATCAAAGCATAGACATGGAGTTTCTGGGCGAAAATGGATTTATGTAAAAAGAATGTTTACCTGCCGAAGGCAGGAAAAATGAAAAATGATGGATGGAGTGCGAAGAATCGTGGGTTGTAAGGGGGATAACTTTAGAAAAAGATTGTTTGTAATGAGATCGCTTCGTTGTCCCGAAAACTTTCGGGACGCCACGGATAGGGACGACTTAATAGATGTTTTTTGTTCAATACATTACAAATAACTTCTATAAAAACATCCGTCATTGCGAGGCGCCCTTAGGTGACGCGGCAATTTCTTTTTGGAAGACTGTCCGTCTTGGGTGTGAGGTAGGTTCAATATAAAAAGTCATTTATTAGCTGATTTTTATAACAATAGATAACAAAACAGAAAAATAAAAAATGAAAGATTTTAATACGATAGCAGAAGCTATTGAAGACATAAAACAGGGAAAAATGGTCATCGTCGTTGATGACGAACGCCGTGAAAATGAAGGTGATCTGATCATGGCAGCCAGCAAAGTAAGTGCTGCGGCGATCAATTTCATGGCCAAGAATGCAGGCGGGCTCATCTGTATGCCCATCACCGGGAAGCGGCTCAAACAGCTTGAGATCGGGATGATGGTGGCGGAAAATACCGACATCCACAAAACCGCGTTTACCGTTTCCATTGATGCTGCCACCAGCACCACGGGCATTTCGGCGGAAGAAAGGGCACGGTCTATCAAAAAAGTTCTGGACATGGATGCCAAACCTACGGATTTTAATCGCCCCGGACATGTCTTTCCGCTGGAATACCGCAAAGGCGGCGTGCTGATAAGAGCAGGGCACACCGAGGCTGCCGTGGATCTTGCAAAACTGGCAGGGTTGTTCCCCGCAGGTGTGATATGCGAAATTATGAATGAAGATGGTTCCATGGCGCGGGTACCCGATCTGATTGAGTACAAGAAGAAATTCGGGCTGAAGCTCATCACCATTGCCGGATTGATCGAATTCCGCCGTCAGTCGGAAACTCTGGTCGAGAAAGTCTCAGAAGCGGAATTACCCACGAAATACGGCAAATTCAAGGCGCACGGCTATCAAAACAAAATTACCGGAGAACATCACATTGCCCTCACCATGGGGGATGTCAGCGATGAAAAGCCCGTGTTGGCACGGGTGCATTCAGAGTGTCTTACCGGCGATGTTTTCGGCTCCAAACGCTGCGACTGTGGTGAGCAACTGGATGAAGCCATGCGGAAGATTGCTGAAGAAGGCAGGGGCATCCTGTTGTACATGCGCCAGGAAGGCCGCGGCATAGGGCTGCTGAACAAGCTGAAAGCCTACCATTTGCAGGATGAAGGCATGGATACGGTGGAAGCCAATCATGCGCTGGGCTTCCCAGCAGATATGCGCAATTACGGCATCGGCGCTGAGATACTGGCTGATCTGGGAGCCAAACAGCTTCGCCTGATGACCAACAACCCAAAGAAGATCTCAGGGATTTCCGGTTTCGGCCTCAAGGTAATAGAACGCGTCCCGCTCATGATCAATCACAACGAAGTGAACCAGTTTTACCTGGAAACCAAAGTCAGGAAAATGGGACACATCCTTACGAATTTAAAATAGTGATTCGTGATTGATGATTAGTAGAGAAAGTCGGAAGGCCGAAGTTTTGTGAATAATGAACAGGTATCTCTGTTGCTAGGATGAGATTGCTTCTCCGCCCCCTGGTGGATTGCAATGACGATAAAATGAATAGGTGAAGTAGTGCTAAAAAATAGATTAAACTTTAAACAATATAAATCAAAAATTAAATAACATACTAATGAAAACAATTCAGGGGAACTTTAATGCAGAGAAACTAAAATTCGGAATCGTCGTAGGCAGGTTCAACGAATTTATTGGAAGCAAATTACTATCGGGTGCTGTGGACGCACTCACACGTCACGGAGCCAAGGACGATCAGATTGAAATCGTCTGGGTTCCGGGCGCCTTCGAAATTCCGCTGCTGGCCAAACGCATGGCAAAAAGCGGCCAATACGATGCTATCATTTGCCTGGGTGCCGTGATTCGTGGCAACACCTCGCACTACGACCTCGTGGCTGCAGAAGTCGCCAAAGGCATCGCTTCTGTGTCACTGGATACCTTGGTACCCGTGAGCTTCGGGATCCTTACAACCGACAACATCGAACAGGCCATCGAAAGAGCCGGAACCAAATCAGGAAACAAAGGCTTCGATGCCTCCATGGCGGCTATAGAGATGGCTAACCTGGTGAAGAAATTATAGTAGAGAGTTCATAAAGTGTGTCTTTTCATAAAGTAGGATGACCGAAGTCTGAAGTCGGGGGACCGAAGTTGTGAAGAATTTGTCATTTTTTAGGATTTGTATATTGTTTTTTGGAATTTTATAAGACTCAATTTTACAACTTGTTACAGAAAGTTGTCATTGGTAGATGTAAGATCAAGAAAGTATGACCCACATATTTTAATGACAGCATATAATTCTTCTGTAACTGCTTAAAGCTCTTAAAAGGCCGTCCCAATCGCGAGGAGGTACGACGAAGCAATGACACACGTTTCTATAGAGCTACCCTATTATGCTACTTA
>VAPK010450803.1_pt1 | contig 11298 bp, 12 predicted proteins | sample 3395031 | NCBI WGS metagenome assembly VAPK01 (sample SAMN08290443, study PRJNA428436) | hydrothermal vent metagenome | isolation source: Deep-sea hydrothermal vent chimney 1 | place: Pacific Ocean: Juan De Fuca Ridge
CCGGGCCGCGGTGGGCCACATGGATGCAACGGACACCTCAGACAACAGCCCATTCATCATTCCACGCTGGAATCTTCCTCGCTCCAACGCTCCGGCCGGGTCCACGCCATTCAGCCGGGCCCGCGACCTCATCCCCTTTGCCCAAGCCCACTTGGGAGCGGGGCTTGCTCTCAACGGGCACCGACTCCTCTCGGCCGACTCGGCCATGGCCATGACCAAACAACGGGTGGCCCTGCCCGAATACGCCGCTGCCTCCGGGTGGAGCCTTGGCTGGATGTTGTTCGACCTCGATGGCGGACGGCTCGTGGGGCACAACGGGGCAACTCTGGGTCAAACATCATGCCTGCGGGTCGAACCCGAATCCGGCCTCATCATGTCGGTTCTTACCACCGGTGGTGGCGAGCGAGTTGCCCCCTTCTTCCGGGAGGTCACCAACCAGATCTTCGGCAAGCACTGCGGTATCACCAGCCCGCCACCAGCCGACGAGGGTCCAACGGCCGACCTCTCCGGGATAGATCTCAACCACTATTGCGGTACGTATCGTCGATTGGCGCTTGAGTTTGAGGTCGGTAACTCTGGGGGCAGTCTGCAGCTCACCGCTCGAGGCTTGAAATTGCCATGGAGCGAGGCTCCCGAGCAACAGACAACCCTGAGACCCCTGTCCGATCGTGCCTTCGCCGTGATGTCTCCCGGCCCTCTGGCCAGTTCGCCCGTTCTGTTCGAAGACTTCAACGAGCGCGGCCAACCCCAGCTCATCGGCATCGGAGCCCGGCTGGCACCCCGGATCTGTTAGTTGGCGCAAAGCTAGACTCATTCCCATGTCAAAATGGGTGAGCATTGCGCTGAAGCTAGTCAAGCAGGTTCAGGCCGCACAACAAGAGCGCGAACGGGGAACCGGCAGGCCGAAGAAGAAGGCAACACCGCGGACCAGACGGGTCGAGCATGGGGTCCGCATTGAATACACACCCGAACTCGATGGCGATCCTGATCCCGGCGAAGTCGTCTGGACCTGGGTCCCCTACCAAGAGGACCCGAACAAGGGCAAGGACCGGCCAGTCGTCATTATCGGCCGGACGGGAGATGATTTGGCGGGCGTGCCCCTCACGTCAAAGAACAAGGGCCGCGACGATCACGTCTCGGTCGGTACCGGCGCGTGGGACCCCCGACATCGCCAGAGCTGGGCCAAGGTCGATCGGCTCCTCACCATCGACCCTGACGACGTGCGGCGCGAAGGCGCCATCCTGGACAAGAACCATTTCGATGATGTGGTCGACAAGCTGGCCAAGTACCACGAGCTCGTCCGGCCCTCAACCGGCTCCTAGATCAACTTCCAACCCAACAAGTTCGACCGCTCCGTCCGGGGCAAGTTGACCAATGACGGAGAACCCTCGAACAAGAACACCGGTCGAGATGAGAACTCGATAATCAGGCCGCCCGGCAAACAGCTCGGGAAGTTCCTGAAACCCCACAGCGAATCGCTCGACAATGGCGAGCATCTCATGTACTTGAAAATCGGTGACCGATGGTTCACCGTTCGGGCCGCGTTCGCGGCCAAGCTGGCGGTCAAGGTCTTCAAACAGTGATGGTGTCGTCCGGACCGAGAGACGCTCACTCAACCCGGGAAGCTCCCGTAGCATCCAATATTTGGCTCGCTCGGGCTCTCGTCCGCTCAAGAAGGTCCGCTGGCGCCTCATCCAAGTCAGTGACGATGCTCGCGTCAAAGATTGCCTGCCGTTCTGCAGGAGTCATCTTGTCCAGTTCCGCTGCTGTCCAGATTCTCGAAGTCATGCCCCACACACTACAACCCTCGTGTGACACTGAACCAGCAGCAACCCTCCTTCCCCGTTTTCGCACGGCTGAAGCGTCACCGGTAGGCTCGCACGGGTGACTCGACCATTTCGATTCGGAATCCAAGCCCAGAACGCCTCGACCCGCAAGGAGTGGGTAGACCTGGTCAAGAAATCCGAGGACCTTGGCTACTCATCCATGACCCTGCCCGATCACTTCGACGGACAGCTGGCTCCAGCAATCGCCCTCCAGGTCGCAGCCGACGTCACCACCAAGCTTCGTGTCGGGGCCCTGGTCTGGTGCAACGACTACCGCCACCCGGTCGTCTTCGCCAACGAGATGGCAACCCTGGACATCATGTCCGAAGGCCGCCTCGAGCTAGGTATGGGTGCCGGCTGGATGAAGACAGACTACGACGCCGCCGGTCTCACCTACGATCGTCCAGGCATCCGGATCGAACGCCTGGTTGAGTCCGTCACCATCCTCAAAGGTCTCTTCGCCGACGGGCCGTTCTCCTTTGAGGGCGAGCACTACACGATCACCAACCTTGACCTTCAGCCCAAACCCATCCAGAAACCACATCCTCCGATTCTCATTGGCGGCGGCGGCAGGCGAATGCTCCGAAACGCCGGCCGCCTAGCCGACATTGTTGGCATCAACCCCAACCTCAAGGCTGGTCTGGTTGATGCCAGCACCGCATCCGATGCCACGGCTGCCCGCTTCAACGAAAAAATCGGATGGGTCAAAGAAGGGGCCGGAGATCGGTTCGACGACATCGAACTGAACGTACGGGTGTTCGTCATGGTGTACACCGATGATCGCATTGGCACCGCCGAGGCCCTGGCACCAGCCATGGGCATGTCGGGAGCCGATGCGCTGGAGTCCCCCCTGGCCCTAGTCGGTGACACCAAGTCCATGGTCCAAGACCTACAGGCCCGAAGAGAAAGCTTTGGGTTCAGCTATATCGGGATTGGTGTCGAGGAGATGGATCAGTTCGCCCCAGTCGTGGCGGCACTAGCCGGGACATAGCCTCTCCTAGTCTGATCAGTCCAAGGATTCAGAGGTACACAGATGTCAACCAGCCAGTTCGGCCCGCCAATAGCTCCTCCGCCAGCCCCAACCGCTCCACCCATCAGTCCAGTGCGTCGCCTATTCAATATCGTTGCAGGCAGTTTCTTGATATTCATTGGTGCGCTGATGATCTTCATACCTGGCCCTGGAATCGCCGCAATTCTCGCCGGACTCAACCTGATCAAACCAGACAACCAGATCTCTCAGTACATTCGGGATCGAATGGAGAAGCGGAAACAAGCTCGAGACCGGAAATACCCTTCACCGCCCCCTCCGCCTCTCACCTGACCGGGGAATTCCCCCAGCTTCGTGCTGCGCAATGGAACGATCGGCGTTGCACCCACGTTACCTACACTGACTTGACCAGTCTGACTACACCAAGCCTGACTAGACCAACACACACCCCCCGGAGACCCAATCGAATGAAACTGGACTATGAAGATCTTCAGCCTGGCATTAGCGAGAGCGAAGACGTCCACGGGATTCAACGCTTCCGGAACATCATCATCGGTGTCATCGTCGTGATCGTCGGCATCATATTGATGCCTCTACCTGGCCCCGGCATCGCAATTGTCCTTGTTGGCCTCAACCTGATCAAGCCCGACAACCGGCTCGTCCGCTACATCAGGGCACGCACTCCCGGCATTCCCGAAGAGGGACCCATCCCCCGCAATAGCATCATCTTTGCGGTAGTAATGCTGATCGGAGCATCCATCATCTCCTACTTCTACGGTGACATCATCTTTGGCCCGATGAAGGAGTTTGCCGCCCCAGTTCTTGATCCGGTCAAGGACTTCTTCGCCAATATCTGGAGCGGGTTCAAGGGCTGGTTCTAGCCAGAAACTCCGGTAAGGCCTGGGAGTGCACAACGACCAATCGCTTGGTGGAACGGGTCATAGCCACATAGAGCGAGCGGGGTCCCTGCGGTTCTTGCTCGATGATGTCGGCGGGCTCAACCACGATGGTGGTATCCACCTCCAGACCCTTCACCAGGCTGACCGGAACAAGAGTGATCGGATGATTGAAGCCATCTCGCTGAGCTCGCCCGAAGTCAATTCCCGAAGCCTCAAAGGCCGCGGCCATCCCCTCATACTCTGCGGTGGCACAGACCACGGCAATGTTGCCCTGACCCAGGTCGGCCTGCTCGACTTGGGCTTGAGCGATGGCCGTCTCGAACAACGACCCGGTGGACAAGACCGATACGAATCGCGGCTTGTCTCCCTCGGATCGGACCGACTGGGGAGGAGCAAGTTCGGGGGCGGCAACCCGTAATACCTGGGCCGCCAGTTCCATGGTTGGGCCAGGAATACGGTAGCCAACCGTCAGCTCGGCGCGACGAGGTGGCCGCCGATCCGGAAGATGTTCCAGGATCTCAGACCAGTTCGCGTGAGCCCACGATCCGGTGGATTGGGCGATGTCACCGACAATGGTCATGGACCCGTTCAAGGAACGCCTGGTCAGCATCCGCAACTGCATGGGCGAGAGATCCTGAGCCTCATCCACCACAATGTGCCCATAGGTTCGGACATCATCGGTTGCCTGGTGTTTTGGACGGGGGCCCAAACGCTCGAACGCCTCATCCAGAATCGGAACATCATCCACGGTCCAAACTCGACTGGTCACATCATGGTCGGACTCCCATGGCTGGAACAGTGCGGTGTACTCGGCCTCACTAAGACGGCTGCCACCAGCCGAACGCATCAATGACCGAGAGCCGAGCAAATCGTGAACCAGTTGAGCCGGACTGAGCAGCGGCCACATCCGCAAGAGGATGGCCCGAATCTCTTCTTGACTCCCCAATACCTCCCGAACCTCCACCGGGTCAGCGGGACCATCGGGATGCGAATCGGCCAGGGTTTCAAAGACGGCCCGAACCACAAACCCCCTGGCGGCGTTGTGACCCCGGAACCGTCGCCGGGCTTGGCGAATGATCTCTTCTGACTGGGCCACCGTCATGCGCAGATAGCGGCGGCCATAACCGAAACGCAAGTCCTCCAACAGAGGGCGCTGCCTATCGGCTACCGCCCGACGAATAAAGTTGACCATGCGTAAATCGCCCTTGATGCGGCCGCTGGCCATCGAGCTAAAGCCTCGCACCCGAACCCCGGGAACGAGGTCGGCCAGAACAGCCATCTGCACTCCCGCCTCGCCCAACGACGGCAGGACCTGTTCGATATAGCCAAGGAACAGCCGGTTGGGTCCAACCACCAGCAGACCCTGTCCATCCAGAGGGAAGCGATGGCTATAGAGCAAGTAGGCGGCCCGGTGCAGGGCCACCACCGTCTTGCCGGTTCCGGGACCGCCTTGCACCACCAGAACCCCGGGCAGGGGTGCCCGAATGATCTCGTCCTGCTCGGCCTGAATGGTGCCAACGATGTCGGAGAGTTGACCGGTTCGTGAGGTCTCCAGGGCCGCTATCAGGGCGCCTTCGCCCCGGAGTTCACGCCCATTGACCATGACTTGTTTGGAGGTTGCGGCCTCACCAAAGAACTCGTCCTCCAGGCCAAGCAGCTCTCGCCCTCGGGAGATGAAGTGACGGCGGCGCACCAGGCCCTGTGTGTCTCGCCCCGTTGCCCGGTAGAAGGATTCAGCGATGGGGGCTCGCCAGTCGACGATTAATGGTTCCTTGTCGGTATCGGAAACGGCAATTCGACCGATGTGATAGCTCCCACCACCGGCCTCCTCGGTCTGATCAATCCGGCCGAAACATAAGGAACGGGTTCCAATATCGAGGTTGGCTAGTCGGGTAGCGATATTGCCGATGATGACCTCTCGCTCATAGCGAGCCTGGGTGGTACCTCCCCTGCCAACTTCAACCATGGAACGAAGACGAATCGCCTCCTTCCTTGTCTCTTCCAGGCGGCGGTGGGCCAGATCCAGATGGGCCTGCTCGGCAGCCAACTCGGGATCAGCCGAACGGGCTGGCCGGGAGCCATTACCTGAATTGGGACTGTCTCCCGTCACATTGCTTCCTTGCAAATCGAGATACCGGATGGGGGTCTTCGCCGAAGGCGTCGAATACGAGGGTACGTAAGGCTATTGGCAGAATCTGGCTACTGGTCACATCTAGGAATCTGAGAATCTAAGAATCTAAGAAAGGACACGCTCGGAGCAAGGTCAGAGCGTCTCGCGCCCTGGGCCCTATCCTGTTTCGATGCCGTCCGTGCCTCAGACCGAGGCTGCTACTTCACCATCAGCGAAGCCACGTCCCGAGGCTGCCCGGACGAGCTTCTTAACCACCGTGTCAGGGTCAGCGTCCTTGCAGTGTGCATTGGCCGGGATCTGCATAGCTGCCGCCCTTCCTCCTTGGGGATGGTGGCCCCTGGCCTTCATCGGCTTCGCTATCTTTGATCGACTCTTGGACGAAACTCGTGCCATTCAAAGAGCCCGACGAGGTTTCATGGTCGCAGCATGGTGGCTCTTCCCCGCCATGTTGTTCATGTATGACTTAACAGCCCCCGGTTACCCCATGGCAGTCGTCATCTATGGTGTCTTCTTTGGTATTGCCGCCGCCCTCACCCCACCCGACCGGTGGAGCCGACGTCTACTCTTTCCTGGGACTTTCGCCCTGGCGGAGCTTGCCCGCTGGTCGTGGCCCTTCGGTGGGGTTCCCTTGGCTAACGTGGCCCTTGGCCAAGCCGAATCGCCCTTGGCCCAAACTGCTCGATTGGCTGGCCCCCTACTCGTCGTGGTACTGGTGATAATCGTTGGCCAAGCGATCTCGGCTGGCCTGTACCGACACTACCGCTCGGTGGCTCTCGCGGCCGCGGTGGTGGCCGTCAGTCTGGCGGGAGCCGCATTGCATCCCCGAGCAACGGTGGAACGGCTGGCCGAGGTAGCCGTCATCCAGGGAGGCGGCCCAACCAGAACCCGGGCATCCCGCTCCCAGGAGCCGGTGGTGTTGGCCCGACATCTGGAAGCCACTCGGCAGCTGGATGGCCCCGTCGACCTGATCCTTTGGCCAGAGAACGTAGTGAACCCCGGCGGCATTCTGGACTTCTCCGAAGCCACCCGGCGAGTAAATGAGGTAGCGGTCCAACACCAGGCAACCCTTCTTGCTGGCTGGTTCCATGCGGCCCCCAACGGCGAAAACACCGTGAACTATCAAACCTCCATCAGCCCGGAGGGGACCATTCTTGGCCGTTACGACAAGGTTCAGATCGTTCCCTTCGGTGAGTATGTGCCACTCCGGAGTCTGATCGAGATCTTCAATGACGAGATCCCCAACCGGGATGTCCTGCGAGGTACCGAACCTCCGGTGCTTGACACCAGCGTTGGTCCCGTCGGTGTCGCCATCTCCTGGGAGGCCTTCTTCGATCATCGCTCGCGTCACGCCGTTCGTGAGGGAGCCCAACTCCTCACCAACCCCACCAACGGCGCCTCCTATTGGCTTACCCAGGTGCAGACTCAGCAGGTGGCGTCGAACCAGTTCCGCGCCATAGAAAGTGATCGCTGGGTTCTCATGGCTGGTCCGACCGGATTGTCAGCCATCATCTCACCAGACGGAGAGGTTCTTCAGCGCACCGATATTGGCGAGCGCCGCAACCTCGTTGGTACCGTCGAAATGAGGACGGGCCGAACGCTGGCCAGCAAGGTTGGGGCATGGCCGGTACTGATCTATGGGCTGGTGTCGGTGGCCGTTGGTCTATGGACCATGCGACGAACCGCGGCCCAACCTGCCCCATAGCGGCATTGGTACCGGTGATGCCGATGGGACTCAGAGTTCCAGAGTCTGGAAGAATTCTGGGAGGTGACGGCTACCAACCGAGGGAGCTACCACATCTTCGTTCCCCATAACGGAGAACATGAGAGCGAGCGCCGACGCGTTGGCATTGAACGGTCGATTAGCTGTAGCCAAAGTCTTGATCAGCTTGGCGTTCACACTCCGGTAGCGCGGCTCCTTGCCGGTACCGACAAAAGCCAGCTCACCGATCTGTCTCTGGGTAAACACATCGGGTCCCCCCAGAGCAATGCTGGGCTCGGGACTATCTTGCGCCATTGCCTTGGCCGCGGCGTCGGCCAGATCGGCTCCATGAATGGGATTGCCTTGGTGGATCCCGAACCAATGAGCCAGACCCGTCCTTTGCGGGCCATCTTGGCGTAGTCGGCCATGTCATTGAAGAAACCGGTTGGTCGCAGTATGACCGACTCCATGCCGGAGGCCTGCAGGCGATCGACGACCCGTTCCCGAGCGTCAATCAGGGGAGAGAGCTCACGGTGTTCATCGCCATCCAATACCGAAACGAAGACGAAGCGTAAAACACCGGCATCTTCGGCCAGTTCCACCAGGTTGAGGTTGGCTTGATAGTCGACCTCTTCAAAGGTTGGTCGACTCCCAACCAGATGACTCAGCACGAGACCTGATCAACGAGCGAGGTTTCACTGCCACCTCCGACCGCGCCATCGCCGACCGGGCCCATACCAACCTCGCCCTAATCAAGTACCACTTCGGCAACAAGCAAGGCCTGCAAAGTGCAGTCATCGACTACGCCGTGGCACAGATTGGCGATGTCGCTGCACCCCTGCCCCTAGCCGACTTCATCACCCTGGGAATCCAGACTCTTCCCGAGCAAGTCGACAATCCAAACTTTCGTCTCCTGGCCACCGCCCTGGCCGAAGCCAAGCACAATCCCAAAATTGCCGAGGTCGTTCGACGGAACCTTGAGCTCTTCCGGATCCAGCTGGAAGAAATGGCCTTCGAGGAGGGCTACGGTCGGGCCGAGGCTAAGGGCCTGTCGGTGGTACTGGCGGCCTTATTCGACGGCCTCTTCCTTCACGTTCTCCTTGATCCACAAACCGATCTTAAGGCAGTCGCCAAGGCGCTGTCGCGGATCCTGGAACCGGCGTCGTCACCGCCCCTGTCAGACACATAAACCTAGGCAACAGTGATCTGAGACGTCTCGGAGGGCTCTGTCAGGTTGCGGGTGGAGAACACGGCAATACCCACCAGGATCATCAGGCTTCCGGCCAGCCAGCCGAGGGTGGATGACCCCGAGGTTTGCAACAAGATGCCGCCGGCCAGCGGTCCGAAAACGCGACCGATGGCCATGACCGCTTGGGCGTCACCGGCGCGCTCTTCGGGATAGTCCGAGCGTGAAGCCAGGATGGTGAAGACGCCGGGTACACCCATCCAGAAGGCGAAGCCCCACCAGGCAGCTGCACCGGCAAACACCCAGGTTGAGCTGGCGGTGGCCAACAAGATGGCCATGATGCCGGTGCTCATCAACCAGGGACCGGGAATTCCGCGCTTGCCGGTGCGGCCGGCACTGAGGGCGGCACAAAGCGCGTTAAGGCTAAACACCCAGGCCACCTCGGAGGAGGAAAGCCCAAGACGCTCCGCCCCGATCACCACGGCATAGCCGAATACGGCCGACCCGCCGAAGGTGAACAGCCCCAGACACACAAGGAGGACTCGAGCAACAAACACCGCCTGGTGTCGCTCTCCGGTAGGTGCTGAGGTCCCGGGTACCCCCGTGGTCCGATTGAATATCAGGGGTCCAATGGCCAACAGACCGAGGAACAAGAAAATGGAGGATGCCCCACCTCGGGTGGCGACCAGGGCAATCAGCGGGGAAGTCAAAACCCCAACAATGGGCCCAATGACGGCGATCTCTCCCATTCGAGCTTCGTCGCCAAACACCTGCACCCAACCGAACCAGCTGATCATGCCCATGGAGATTCCAGACACAAAGCGAAGGGCAATCAGGATCGGATAGATGGGGAGAAGAGCCGAAGCCAGGTTGGCTAGAACCGACAACAGCAGGGCAACGAAGAACACTCTTCTGGAAGGGGAAAGATGACGACCTGCCCCCCAGCTTCCGATCACGAAACCCCCCAACTGGAAGGTGCCGATCAGTGCCGTCAGTCCCAACCCGATGCCGTAGTGATCAGAGACCAGAGGGAAAAGGAAGGGAGTGGAAACAAAGACCAGGGTTCCAAACCCGGTCGCCAACAAGATACCGACCGACACGCTTGGATTGAGGAGGAGGCTGACGCGAACCGGTAACTGCATACGGCCCCCAGGCTAAGGAGCCACGATCCATAGCAACGCCAAAGGTGACCCTCGTCCCTAACTAATCAAGTAACAGTTCTACTGCGGGCGGGCGCGTCCTTGCCGACCGGAACGATGATCCATCATTCCGGCCGGCGGTTGTGAATTGGTTGGCTCTGCGCTGTAGTTAGAGAGCCGTCACCAACCAGCTCGGGATTGCCGGGGCTAGTTAGTGCTGGTGGCCGTGGCTCACCGCAACCTCTCGGATCCGGGTGGCCTGAAATTGCAATACCTCGACAATGGTCGCAAGCCCAAAGGCGATACCGACCAGATAGGTCACGGTGCCCACTCGGCGCAGAGCAGACCCAATGGCACCGTATTGCGCACTGGAAATGATGTCAGCCGGAGTCGTACCGTCAAAAGATACGGCTCCTACGAAGTTGGTGATGATCCCGGCAGCCATGATCATCATCCCCATCATCATGAGCCCAAGCATGATCTTGGCGGTTGGCAGCATCTTCAGGGTCTGAACCTGGGCTCCGGCGGTCTCTTGCACTTCGCCTCCGCCCTTGCGGAACTCACCCAGGATCCGGGCGATGGCGAAGGTGATGGCGCTGAAGACTCCGAGGAAGCCAACAAACATGAAGGCCGGAATCAGGTGACCAAGGTTCTGAAGATCATTCAGGTCGCCGCGGCTTGTTCCCGCCTCGACAATGGCCAGGATAAAGCCAACAGCCCAGCCCATCAGAGCCATGGCAAACATGGGGAGCCAAAGCCTTCGGCCCATTCGTTGGGGCAGGTTATAGCCAAGGCTTCGGTCACTACTGACCACCTTGAACCCATCGTTGCGGGTGGCTGCGGGCCGGGACCTTGGTGTCTGTTTGGTAATCGCCCCCGGGGAGGCGGTGGCGGTGGTTGATGTGTTCGTCATTGTTCTATTCCTTTCGGAGAATGCTCGTCTTCGGATATTGATGCTCAGGCACCGGTGCGGATGATGGAATTGACACGGTCGAACTGGAACGCAAGGACATTGCCGATGGTGACAAGGGCCAGAACGATGCCGGCCAGGATGAGACCCAGAGAAAGCTCACGGAATGGTCCCAGCCAGTTCAGCCAAGAGGAGAAGGAGGCGGGGTCACCGGCATGGGTGATCGCCACTAGATACAGGACGAACTGGACCATGCCGATCATCAATCCCATCATCATCAGGGCGACGAAGGCCTTGGCCGTTGTCGGCATCTTCAGGGTAGTAACCGGCAGACCTAGGCTGGACTGCACCTCTCCCCCACCAGTCCGCAGACCGGCCAAGATCGAACCTAACAAGAAGGCAATACCGGAGAGGAGGAAGGCCTCACCCAGGAACTCAATACCTTGGGTAAAGGCGGCGGCCTCACTGAACGCCTCGGTTCCCGGAGTCCGATCGGCCCAGACCAATGAACTGATCAGTC
>VAPK010597974.1_pt1 | contig 11298 bp, 9 predicted proteins | sample 3395031 | NCBI WGS metagenome assembly VAPK01 (sample SAMN08290443, study PRJNA428436) | hydrothermal vent metagenome | isolation source: Deep-sea hydrothermal vent chimney 1 | place: Pacific Ocean: Juan De Fuca Ridge
GGAGGATTGGTTACCTGGGCAAATAGTTGTTTAAAATAATTGTAGATCAATTGTGGTTTTGAAGATAAAATAGCAAGTGGCGTATCGGTTCCCATAGAACCCAAGGCTTCTTTGGCATTTTTACACATAGGAGTTATAATGGTATCGATATCTTCCATCGTATACCCAAACATGCTTTGTCTGGTAAGGTAGGGGGTGATTTCTATCGGGCATTTATTTCCGGTATACGGTATTTTAGCCAAAGGTAGAAGGTGTTTATTTAACCATTTTCTATAAGGATGTTTTTTACAAATATTGGCTTTAACTTCTTCATCTTCAATTATTTTTCCCTCATTCATATCTACCAAGAATATTTTTCCGGGTTCCAGCCTACCATGTTTTACTATGTCTTCGGGCTTGATATCTAAAACACCAATTTCAGAAGACATGATCACGTACCCACTTTTCGTAACCGTATATCTCGATGGTCGTAAACCATTTCTATCTAATAAGGCACCAATAAAATTACCATCTGTGAACGGAACCGAGGCGGGCCCGTCCCATGGTTCCATAACACAAGAATTGTATTCGTAAAATGCTTTTTTCTCATCAGACATGGTAGTGTCTTTTTCCCAGGCTTCGGGTACCATCATCATCATTACTTCAGGCAGAGATCTGCCTGTCATTAGCAACAATTCAACCGCCATATCCATTGAAGCAGAATCTGATTTTCCTTCTAATATAATTGGAAAAAGCTTTTTAATATCTTCACCAAAAACATCGCTTTTCATCAATTCTTCTCTCGCTCTCATTCGGCTAACATTACCTCTTAGAGTATTGATCTCGCCATTATGGCACATAAAACGAAAGGGCTGCGCCAGATCCCAGGAAGGAGACGTGTTAGTAGAAAATCTTTGATGTACAAGAGCTAGTCGGGTAATAACATCCTTATCAGACAGGTCTTGGTAGTAATTTCGAATATCTTCAGGAATTAAAAGACCTTTATAAATTAGGGTAGTAGTAGATAAGCTGGGTATATAAAATTGTTTGTTGTTTTTTAATTTTGAATTATTTATTTTATGTTCTGCAATTTTTCTGGCTGCAAATAATTTCGCATTGAATTCGATATCTTTAATATCTTTTGAAGATTTACCTATAAATATTTGTTTGATCTTAGGTTCGTTCTTTTTGGCAATTTTACCAAGATGAGCAGCATTAACCGGAACTTGTCTCCACCCTAATACAGTTAATCCATGTTTTATTATTTCTTCTTCTAAAATCGAAACACAGTAATTACTCTGATTAATTTGTTGTGGTAAAAAGACCATTCCTACACCGTAATCTTTTTCTTTAGGAATCTTAAAATCACATACTTTTTTAAAGAATAAATGGGGAATATCAATTAAAATACCTGCTCCATCACCGGTTTTGCCGTCGGCACTTACTGCACCACGATGTTCTAATTTGATAAGTATTTCTAATGCATCGTGTATGATTTTATTTGTTCTTTCACCATGGAGGCTGCAAATAAATCCGGCTCCACAATTATCATGTTCAAATTCCGGTAAATATGCACCCTGCTTTTCATATGCCATAATTATTAAATTTTCACAAAAATAGACAAAAACATAAATATAATTCAATAAATAATGTTAAATGGTAGAATAAATGCAATATTATAAATTAAACATTAGAAGAAATGTAGATTTAGTAATTAATTGATGAGAAAAATGTAAATAAGAGAAAAGAGAGGATAAACTGAAGACTTAAGACGGAAATAGTGAGTCCTGCTGGTTATTGGGATGAGTATTGAGTAAGGAGATGATTGTGGGTTACAATATATTACTGAATAACAAATTTCAAATACGACCTGCTTATTATTTTCAATCTGTTATAAATCAGCGAGATCTGCGAGAAAAGAAAGAAAAAGGAAGGAAGACTGAAGACAGAAGACTATTGATATTGAGCCAATGAGCCAATGAGTTAATTGGTCAATGAATTAATTAGTGTAATGAGAATCTGTGAATATTTAAATCAGCGAGATCTGCGAGAAAAAAAACCAAAAGCTAAAGGCTAAAAACCATTTTTCCAGCTACCAGCTACCAGCTACCAGCTACCAGCTACCTATTCTTCATAAAACTGAATACGATTTTTTAGAAAGTTTATTTCTTCTTGTAAAGATTTTACCTTTTCAGTTAAATTGTAAATGACATCGATACCCTCTAAATTAACCCCAAGTTCATTATGTAATCGAAGCATTTTCTCTATCTCAAGAATTTTATTTTGGGGTAAATATTCTATTTTGTCGATGGTTGTTATTTCAACTAATCCAAATTCGCTCAAAGAATTAATAAAAGAAAATTCAATATTGTAATTGGTACAAAATGTTTGTATGGTTATTAATTGTTCTCGTTTCATTTTATTTCAATTTTGATAGTTCTTTAAACAATTCTTTTTCTTTTGCACTTAGGTTGGTAGGAATTTTGATTTGATAAGTAATATAAAGATCTCCAAACTCTCCTTCTTTTTTATAAACAGGAAATCCTTTGCCTTTTAATTTTACTTTTATACCGTTTTGAGTTTCGGGTTTGATTTTTAATTTAACTTTTCCTTTAAAAGTGTTCACAGTTATTTCTCCACCTAAAATTGCGGTAAAAAGATCGAGATCGATAGTAGTATGTAAATTACTTCCATCCCGTTTAAATTGGGTATTGTTTTTTATATGAAAGGTGATATACAGGTCTCCGTTTGGTCCGCCATTAATTCCTTTACCTCCATGCCCTTTTATTTTAATTGTTTGATTGTTCTCCACTCCGGCGGGTATGGTTAAACGAATATTTTTACCATTTACTGTTAAGGTTTGTTTATGTGCATGGTAAATATCTTTTAAATTTAATTGCAAGGTGGCATTAAAATCCTGGCCCCGGTACTTGGCTTGCGATTTGCTATGTTGTTGGTAAGAATTACCGAACATAGATTCGAAAAAATCAGAAAAATCACCTTGTGAATGATCATCAAAACCGGTGTATTGTTGCTGTCTTCCAGAGGAATATTGCTGCTGCTGTTTTTGTGCTTTTTCATACTCTTCACCGTGCTTCCAGTCTTTCCCGTATTTGTCATACTTTTTCCTGTTTTCAGTATGACTCAAAACTTCATTTGCCTCATTAACTTCCTGGAATTTCTTTTTGGAAGAATCATCATTGGGGTTAACATCTGGGTGATATTTACGTGCTAGTTTACGATATGCTTTTTTGATTTCTTTTTCGGAAGCATTCTTTTTAATTCCCAGAATTTTATAATAATCTATAAATGCCATATACTTTTTTATTCTAATTCAAAGTTAAGAAATATATTCAGGAAAGATAAATTAGTCATGTTGAAAATCCTATAAATTAAAAAGCGATAAAATCGATTATTAATTTATTGAGGATAGCCTTTAACCAACTTTCAAAGAATTCTATAGATTCAAACTAAAATACATCATTTAGATTCACTCTCTTTAAAAAAAGAATCGAAAAATACCATGTGGTATTTGATAGAATTCGGCCAATAATTCCAATCATGCTTACCCGGTCGTTCTGTATAATCGTGCGGAATTTTTTGATATAACATTTTTTCGTGCAACTCTTTGTTCACCTCATAAAAAAAGTCATCTGTACCACAGTCGAATATCAGTTTGAGATTTCTATTTTCAAGAAGATTGGTCATATTGACAATTGTATTTTTTTTCCAGTTTTCTGGATATTCAGAATAATTGCCCAATTGTTCAGCTATTTTCCAATTATCGGAAAATTTTTCCAAATTCATACCACCACTCATGCTTCCGGCAGCTCCATAAATGTCGAGATGTTTAAAAGCCAGATAAAATGCTCCATGACCACCCATACTTAAACCGGTGATTGCTCGACCCCCTACAGATCTTTTGGTTCTGTATTTATTATCAACAAATTGTACTAATTCTTTAGAAATATAGGTTTCATATTTCATTTTCGGATTAACAGGGCTATCAAAGTACCAGCTAAAAGGATCTCCATCAGGGCATACAATAATTAGATCATATAAATCGGCATATTCTTTAATTTTTGGAACTTTACTTATCCAGTCTTTGTAATTTCCATAGGCGCCATGCAACAGGTATAGAACGGAATAGGATGTATTAGAATATTCAGAACTATCGGGTATAATTACCACATTTTTTAAGTTCTTTTGCATAGATTCGCTAAACACAACCAAAGTGTCAACCCTCGATGCAAAAACACTTGTGCTTAATAAAAGAAAGAGAATTGTATTTTTCATAAATTGCTGTTTATATATTCAATTTCTTTTAAATAAATTATTTGAAAAAACTGGTTTAGTCTTTTAATACAGATCTCGAAATAACAATTTTTTGAATCTCAGAAGTACCTTCATAGATTTGTGTGATTTTTGCATCTCGCATCATACGTTCTACGTGATATTCTTTTACATAACCATACCCTCCGTGAATTTGAACTGCTTCAACTGTTGTGCGCATCGCCATTTCTGCGGCATATAACTTGGCCATTGCACCCGAAAGATCGTAGTTATTTCCTTGGTCTTTATCCCAAGCAGCTTTTAAACAAAGTAATCTTGCAACCTCAATTTCAGTTGCCATATCGGCTAATTTAAAGGCAATTGCCTGGTGTTTGCTAATTTCTTTTCCAAAAGCTTTTCTTTCTTTTGAGTATTGTAAAGACAATTCATATGCACCCGAGGCTATTCCAAGAGCTTGTGCTGCAATTCCAATTCTGCCTCCAGCCAGGGTTTTCATAGCGAATTTAAAACCAAAGCCATCTTCACCAATTCTATTTTCTTTAGGTACTTTCACATCGTTAAACATCAGAGAATGTGTGTCTGAACCCCGAATCCCTAATTTGTTTTCCTTCGGGCCCACAACAAATCCTTCCATATCTTTTTCTAGTATCAAGGCGTTTATTCCTTTGTGCCCTTTTTCTGCATGGGTTTGAGCGATTACCAAATATACACTGGCATTTCCACCATTAGTGATCCAGTTTTTCGTACCATTTACCAAATAATGATCTCCTTTGTCTATTGCCGAAGTTCTTTGGGAAGTAGCATCACTACCTGCTTCGGGTTCACTCAAACAAAATGCACCTATGATTTCTCCCGTTGCAAGTGGTACTAAATATTTTTGTTTTTGTTTTTCAGTACCGTAATTTTCAAGGCCCCAACAAACCAAGGAATTATTTACCGACATCACAACAGAAGCAGATGCATCTACTTTAGAAATCTCTTCCATGGCAAGAATATAAGAAATCGTATCCATACCTCCGCCACCGTATTTCGGGTCTACCATCATTCCTAAGAATCCAAGCTCTCCCATTTTTTTTACTTGTTCATGAGGAAATTCTTGTTTATCATCTCTTTCAATAACTCCCGAAAGCAACTCGGTTTTTGCAAAATCACGGGCTGCATCTCTAATCATTATTTGTTCTTCAGTGAGGGTAAAATCCATAATAATACTATTCTATTTAATTTTATTTGAAGTTGTTCAAAGATACATAAAATCTCAAAATGTATTTGTACTTTTACACAATTATGAAAAATAAATTTTGGCATGTAATCGGTCTTATGAGTGGTACATCTTTAGATGGTGTAGATTTAGTATATGTCAAATTTAATAGGGATAAAAGCTATACTTTTAAGATATTAAATAAGAAATCGATAAATTATTCCGAAAAATGGAAAAATAGATTGCAGGAGGCTTTTAATTATACCGGTGAAAGGCTAACAAAACTCGATGTGGATTATGGTGAGTACCTGGGAAATCTTATTCAAGATTTTATCTTGAAAAATAAGATAGATAAAGTCGATTTTATCGCTTCTCATGGGCATACTATTTTTCATCAGCCAAAGAAAAGTTATACTTTACAAATCGGTAGTGGTGCAGTTATAAATGCAATAACAAAAATTAAAGTAATTTGCGATTTTAGAGTGCAGGATGTTGCACTTGGCGGTCAGGGTGCACCTTTGGTACCTATTGGAGACCAACTTTTATTTAGCGATTATGATTTTTGCCTGAATCTTGGAGGTTTTGCAAATATTTCATATCATATTGATAATGAGAGAAATGCTTTCGATATTTGTCCGGTTAATATTGTTCTAAATAATTATACCAGAAAAAAAGGCTTTGAATATGACGAAGGAGGGAAACAAGCAAGACAAGGTGCGATTCATGATAAACTATTAAATGAATTGAATAAATTACCATTTTATGCTGGTGATATGCCTAAATCTCTGGGTTATGAATTTGTTGTAGAAACCATTTTACCTCTAATCGACAAGTATAAACTTTCTTTAAACGATATTTTAAAGACTTTTATTGAACATTCATCTTTTCAAATTGCTGAAGTAATAAATAGAAATAGTAATCATTCAGGCCAAACTGTTTTGGCCACAGGGGGTGGAGCTTTTAATATTTATTTAATTGAGAGAATACGTTTTTATTCTAATATAGAGATTGTTGTACCAACGAAAGAAATAATTGATTTTAAAGAAGCATTGATATTTACTTTACTGGGAATATTGAGAGATGAGAACGAAATAAATTGTTTGAAAAGTGTTACCGGTGCCACAAAAGACCACAGTAGTGGAATTATTTTTAATGCCTAAATAGTGAAGAGTAATGAAAGAACTTCTAAAAAAATATGAAAATAAGCCACCGGAAATAGTTTTTCACTGGCGCGATAAAGAAACAGATGCCGAAGGCTGGACCGTTATTAATTCTTTACGTGGCGGTGCTGCAGGCGGAGGAACAAGAATGAGAAAAGGTTTAGATATGAATGAAGTACTTTCTTTGGCAAAAACAATGGAAGTTAAATTCACCGTATCCGGCCCGGCCATTGGTGGTGCAAAATCAGGTATCAATTTTGACCCGAACGATCCGCGAAAGCGTGGGGTTTTAGAACGTTGGTATAAAGCTGTAACTCCCTTGTTAAAGTATTATTATGGAACCGGAGGTGATTTGAATGTAGATGAAATAAATGATGTGATTCCCTTAACGGAAAATTCTGGAGTATGGCATCCGCAAGAAGGCGTTTTTAATGGTCATTTTAAGCCAACAGAAGCAGAAAAAATAAATAGAATAGGGCAGTTACGTCATGGTGTGATTAAGGTAATTGAAGATAAAAAATATTCACCCGATCTGAGTAAAAAATATACCGTGGCCGATATGTTAACAGGTTTTGGAGTGGCCGAAGCCGTAAAACATTATTATCATATTTACGGGGGAGATATTAAAGGAAAAAAAGCCATTATACAAGGATTTGGTAATGTTGGATCGGCGGCAGCCTATTATTTAACTCAACTGGGGGTTAAAATAGTGGGAATAATTGATAGAGTTGGAGGAGTGATTCGCGAAGATGGTTTTTCTTTAGAAGAAATAAGAACCATGTTTTTGAACAAAAGAGGGAATATGCTTGTTACAGAAAATATGATTTCATTTGATGAAATAAATAAAAAAATATGGTCGGTTCAGGCAGAAATTTTTATTCCTGCGGCTGCTTCAAGATTAGTAACCAAAGATCAAGTTTCTCAAATGATAGATTCTGGTTTAGAAGTAATTTCTCCCGGAGCCAATGTGCCTTTCGCTGATTCAGAAATATTTTTTGGTCCTATTATGGAATTTGCAGATAAGAAAGTGAGTCTGATTCCAGATTTTATTTCCAACTGTGGAATTGCAAGAGTATTCGCTTATTTAATGGAGGCAAAAGTAGATTTACCCATGAGTGATGATGCGATATTTAATGATACTTCAAACATAATTAAAGAGGCTCTCAAAAAAACACATCATTTGTATCCTTATAAAACAAACGTTTGTAAAACAGCATTTGAAATTGCGCTTCAGGAATTGGTTTAATATATTGATTAAATGATTTTATTCTAAAAATGACACTTGAATAGTTTTAATTATTATATTTAGCTTTTAAAATTTTATAAATGGAGACATTAGTTATTTTAGTATTTGTATTTGGTTATTTAGCAATTACAGTAGAGCATAGTTTAAAAATAGATAAATTAATTCCGGCTTTAGCCATGATGGCAATAATTTGGGCCATTATTTCTTTGGGTCATTTAGAGGTCTTTGATGTAGATACAGTTCTTCATAAACTGGTTCCAACCCATTTGGAGGAAATTCTTCTTCATCACTTGGGTAAAACGGCAGAAATTTTGATTTTTCTAATTGGTGCAATGACTATTGTTGAAATAATTGATTACTTCGATGGCTTTTCAACCATAAAAGGCTTTGTAAAAACAAAAAGTAAAATTAGATTATTATGGATCTTTTCAATTTTAGCTTTTATCTTATCGGCTATTATTGATAACTTAACCGCAACTATAGTTTTAATAACAATTTTAAGAAAAATAATTAGCAAACGAGAAGATAGATTGTGGTTTGCCGGAATGATTATTATTGCAGCAAATTCCGGTGGTGCTTGGTCTCCTATTGGTGATGTAACAACAACTATGCTTTGGATAGGTAAAAAAGTTACTACAGTTAATTTAATTAAGTTTTTATTTATTCCTTCTCTTATATCTATTGTTATACCGGCTTTGATTGCTTCAAGATTAAAAGCTTTTCAAGGAAATATTGATGATGTGGAAGATGAAAATTCTGGTACTAAAGATAAATATAGTGGTATCATGCTTTATTTGGGTCTAGGCGCAATTATGTTTGTGCCTGTTTTTAAAACCATAACACATTTACCTCCATATGTTGGTATGATGTTGTCTTTATCTGTGGTTGCCATATTTGCTGAGATTTTTTCAAATAAAAGAATATCGTTAACTAGTGTAGATGTAGAATCGGTCGAAGCTTCTCATTTTAGCCCGGTGCATAAATCTTTGGCAGGAATTGAAATGCCAAGTATTTTATTCTTCTTAGGAATTTTATTGGCTGTTGCCGGATTAGAATCGTTGGGTGTATTATTTCATTTTGCTGAAACTTTGAATGAAACAATTCCTATGCTGGGTACAGAAATGGTCGAAATGGAAGGAGGAGTTCCTGTATCGGATTTGGTTGTGCTTATATTGGGAATAGCATCTGCAGTTATAGATAATGTACCTTTGGTTGCAGCAAGTATTGGAATGTTTTCTGAACCAACAGATCACGAATTATGGCATTTTATAGCTTTTGCAGCTGGTACCGGAGGTAGTATGTTGATCATTGGGTCTGCAGCAGGAGTAGTTGCTATGGGTATGGAAAAAATTAATTTTTTCTGGTATTTAAAGAAGATTTCCTGGTTGGCTTTTATTGGTTTTATTGCCGGTTCGTTAAGCTTTATGGTTCTAAGAACTATATTATAAAAATTTAAGTAAATTTTCACAGTTTTTGAACAATTTAAAACAGAGTAATTCGTTACAAATTTATTATTCTTTAATTAAAAAATATGTCTTTATTTTTACTGCAAGATTCGGGTAACCAAACCGAAGGACTAGAAAATGGAATTTCGGAAGAAAAAACATTATCTATTTTTAATTTGATCATGGATGGCGGCCTTGGAGGTCAGATCATTATAGCCATTTTATTTGTGTTACTTCTAATAGGTTTATATATCTATTTTGAAAGGTTTTTAGCTATCAAAGCGGCTTCTAAGATCGATAAAAATTATATGAATCAAATTAGAGATAATATTTTAACAGGAAACCTCGAAGCGGCAAAAATTTTAAGTCAGAGTAATAAATCACCTGTAGCAAGAATAATTGAGAAAGGAATTTCCCGTATAGGAAAACCTTTAGAAGATATTAATAAAGCAATTGAAAATGCTGGTAAACTAGAAATTTATAAGTTAGAAAGAAATGTAAGTGTTTTAGCTACAATAGCTGGGGCAGCACCGATGATAGGTTTTTTAGGTACTGTAATTGGTATGATCGTTGCCATTCATGAAATTGCCAATGCAGGAGGTCAGATCGATATAAAATTGCTGAGTGATGGTTTATATACTGCAATGACAACTACAGTTGCAGGATTAATAGTTGGTATTATATCGTATATATCCTATAATCATTTGATTGTTCGAACGAATAAGGTTGTCTATCAAATGGAGGCCAATTCATTGGAATTCTTAGACTTACTAAACGAACCGGCTTAGTTTTAGCAGATAGGTAATTATGGAAATAAGAGGAAGAAATAAAATAAATCCAAATTTCAATATGTCGTCGATGACGGATATTGTTTTTTTGTTGTTGATATTTTTTATGCTAACTTCTACATTAGTAACTGTAAATGCTCTCGACATACTTTTGCCTAAAGCAGATGGTAAAACCGAGAACAAAAAGGCGGTAGCAGTGAGTATTACAAAGAAGTTAGATTTTTACATCGATACAAAAAAAGTAAAAGAAGGAAATTTAGAAAAATATCTAATAGATAATTTGTCAAATACAGATAACCCTACAATTGTGTTAAGAGCAGAAGAAGGTGTACCTATTGAGAAGGCGGTTAAAGTATTGGATATTGCTAATAGAAATAAAATAAAAGTAATTCTGGCCGTTCGACCAAAATAGATTAAGAATCAATTATTTTAATAAAATGTCTTTTTTAGATACAAATCACAAAAGAAAATCTGCAGTACTAACAACTATTATTGGTATTGCTATTCTATTGTTGATCTTTATGTTTGGTATGACTTATTTTGATCCACCCAAAGAATATGGTATAGCTGTAAATTTTGGTACTACAGATTTTGGTAGTGGTAATGTGCAGCCAAAAGAGGCTTTAAAACCTGCACAGCAAGAACCCGAAGTAGCGGAAGAAGTAGTTGAAGAGGAAGTGGTAGAAGAAGAGGTTGTTGAACAAGAACAAGTGGAAGAAGTATCAGCACCTGTAGAGGATTCTGCTGAAGATGTAATTACCCAAAATAATGCGGAAGCTCTTGCTATTAAAAAACGAGAAGATGCCAAAAGAAAAGAAAATGAAGCTAAAAAGCGGGAAGAAGACCGAATAAAAAAGGAAGCAGAAGCTAAGGTAAGAAGAGAGGCCGAAATAGAAAGAAAAAAAATTGAAGCAGAACAAAAGAGAGTAGCAGAAGAAAAAAGAAAAATAGAAAAAGACAAACAAGAAAAAGCAGCGAAACGTAAAAAAGTCGATGCTATGATGGGAGGAATTAGCGATGGTGATGGCAAGGCTACAGGTCGAGAAGGCAATGATAATAAGCCTGGTGATAAAGGCAAAAAAACAGGAGACCCGAATGACAGTAGCTATTATGGTAACAGTGGAGGAGGTAGTGGAGGAAATTATCAATTAGGAAATAGAAAACCAAAGTTTATGCCTAATCCTATAGA
>VAPK010076033.1_pt1 | contig 11297 bp, 11 predicted proteins | sample 3395031 | NCBI WGS metagenome assembly VAPK01 (sample SAMN08290443, study PRJNA428436) | hydrothermal vent metagenome | isolation source: Deep-sea hydrothermal vent chimney 1 | place: Pacific Ocean: Juan De Fuca Ridge
ACCTTTAAGTGGTGGCTTGGGGATATCATCTGTAAGCGGCCTGAGTCGCTCTCCCCGCCCTCCGGCCATAACCACGGCATCAACAGGCAAAAAAGACTTTAACTCCCTGAAATTAATTACATTAACAACGCAGTCCGTTTTGTCTAATATTGGGATAATGCGATAATTATTTTCTCTGTATTCGATAACTTTATCGATGTTATGTTCGCCTTTTCGGATATATCTTGGAGAAGGCTGGATAATATCGTCAACAATATCATCAATTGTAAATCCTTTTAACAAACCACGCCTGACATCGCCATCGGTTAAGGAACCAACTAACTTACCATTATCTGTAACAATAAAAATAATAGCATCTTTTGCCAAATAGTCCAGCCTTTCCAATGCCTGCCGTATTTTACTTCCTTTTAAAAGTAAATGTTTCTTATAAGTTGTTAGTTGCATTTTAAAGATTCTTTATTATGCTTATTATTTTTTCAGCCGTTTGCCCGTCCCCATAAATATTACAATTATCTGGCAATTCCTTTTTGTCTTCAATTTTCTTAACTGTTTTTAAAATAATATTTTTTTGAATAGGAATTGTAAAAATATTGGGTGTTTTTATTCTTCCTTTTTGTCTGTCTCCTAGATTAATCACCCATTTCGGGAAAAAGGCAGCCTCCACAAATGCACTGGATGTATTTCCAAATAAAAATCTACTATATTTCATACACGACAAATATCCTTTCATACCAAAACTCTCCACTAATTTTACTTTTGGATTGTTCGCCCCAAATTTCTGTAACTTTACCCTAATCATTAAACCTTCTGTGTCGGCATTGGGCATGGTTATTACAATTTGATACTTACTTATTAACACTTTCAAAGCTGCAATTAACTCTTTCACATATTTTTCATTCTTTTGATACCCAACAGTTTCCGGGTGAAAAGTTGTTAAAATGGTCGGCAAGTTTAAATCAATGTCAAATTCCTTTTGAAATTCTTCTTTTGAAAAGAGTTGTTCATTCTTCAGGTTGTCAATACTCAGTGCGCCAACATTAAAAACGTCATCAGCTCGTTGTATTATTTCTATAGCTCTTTTTTTATAAATATCGGTTGACACAAAAAGATACTCAGACATTAAAGAAATGCTATGCCTGTATGCATTGTCAATGGCTCCCAGCGTTGTTTCACCGGCATGAATATGAGCAAAACGAACGTTGAAAGGGCTTCCGGCTAACACAGCTCCCATCATTTCAAATCGGTCTCCTAATGCAAAAACCAAATCAAATTTAGTATCTGCCCAAAATTCTGAAAAAGCTTCAATGGTTTTGGAAATGGATTTTGCAATGGATAAAGGTGAATCGTCCTGCGGCATAGTTTCCAGTTTGTGTAATACAGGGAAACCTGATTCCTCTATCTCTTTAACAGTTTTCCCAAACTTTTTCGATAAATGCGTACCAAAAACAATTATTTCCGGCTGAAAATACTCATCACTAAAAAGTTTTTCAACCAATGGAAAATAAATACCCCAATCGGCCCGGCTGCTTGTTAAAATTCCTATTTTCATAAATCACAGTTAATAGCCATAAAGTTTAAATGTTTAAATGTTTAGATGTTTAAATGTTTAGATGTTTAGTCGATTTTGGAGAGATATTTATTGCTTTCTATTTAATTGGGCTTTTCTAAGTGCATTTAACTGTATCGAGATATTTTCTATTTGGGTTCGTATAAGGTTCGCATCTCCTTTTGAGCAATATCCTAAATCTTCCGAAACAATGAATTGGCTCAACAACTCCATTAAACTACTATAAGCAATTTGATAAAAATGAGCCTGATCCTTAAAACTTATTCGTGAACTTCCTTCTGCAATATTTGGATGTAACTGATATTGCTGCTCTCCTCATTTGACTAATAATACCAAATCTTTCATCATTAGGAAAATTTTTTGTTAATACATAAACATCTTTTATCAGTTTCCTTATTTCATCCCAAAATCTTAACTTCTCAAAAGAAAACGTTTTCATAAAAATAAACTTATAAACTGTTAAACCCTTAAACTATCAAATCTCTATCAAATCATCCGGTTTAAAATCTTTTATGGCTTTTTTACCCAACACTTCATTCCATCTCATCGGAGAAATGCCGTTTCCAGGACGTTTTGTTGTAATGTTTTCTTCTGTTAAAGTTTCTCCTTCTTTTATATCTCCTACCGCTACAATGCTTTTACGAGCAATAACCCTGTTTTTCTTTTCGGATTTGGAAGGCCTTTTTATACCATCACCCAAGGCTTTTTCAATATTTCTGATTGCCTTAACCATTTCTTTTAATTCATCCGGTTCCAAAGAAGCCTTATGGTCAGGTCCTTGCATATTTTTATCCAGCGTAAAATGCTTTTCTATCACTTTTGCGCCAAGTGCTACTGCTGCAATCAGTACTTCTATACCCGGTGTATGATCAGAATATCCGACATCTACTTTAAAAGCATTTTTTAAAGTAATCATTGCTTGTAAGTTGACATCCTCAAAAGGAGTCGGGTATTCCGTATTGGCATGTAAAAGTGTAATTTTTTCTTTTTTTAAACCATTATTAATCAAAACTTCTAAAGCTTTTTCCACATCACATAGATCAGACATACCCGTGGACAAAATAACCGGCAATCTTTTTTCGGCTATTCTTTTCAAATAAGGGTAATTGGTAATTTCACCTGATCCAATTTTATAGAGATCCACTCCTAAATCATACAAAAGCTCTATGCTGTCAAGGTCAAACGGTGTAGAAATAAATTTAATTCCTTTGGTTTTACAATAATCCATTAATTCTTTATGAGCATCCGCATCAAGTTCCAGTTTTTTGATCATTTCGAGTTGTGATTCCTGTTTGTCTGTTGTTTGCTTTTGATAATCTGCTTTCTCGGCATAAACAGAAACAAGTTTTTCTGCTTTAAAAGACTGGAACTTTACATAATCTGCGCCTGCATCAGCGGCAACATCCACCATTTTTTTAGCAGTTTCAATACTACCGTTGTGGTTCACGCCAGCTTCTGCTATAATATTTACACTCATTTATATTTTTTTAATGGATTACCAAAATAAATCCCTTCCTTTTGAATATCTTCTGTTACAATACTACCCATGCCAATTATAATATTATTCCCAATTTTGACAGAATCTCTAACTATGGCACCAGCACCTATAAATGTATTGTTTCCTATTGAACTTCCTCCTAAAATAATTGCACCTGGTGCAATTTGTGAATTTTTACCTATCTGAATATCATGTTCTATAATTGCTCCTGTATTGATTATAGTATTTTTCCCTATATAAGTATTTGGATTGATCACAACTCCATTCCCAATAAATGATCCATTCCCAATTGTAACATTAGCTGAAAGAATAGCTTTATTTGATAAAATAGTAGTGAAATTATATCCTTTATTTCGATAAAAATCTATTACTTGCTTTCGAAGCGTTAAATCTAATTTCTTTCCAAGATAACTTAACCCTAAAAACAGATTAATATTATCATTATTTGCTTTTAAATAATTAATAAGTTCATTATCATCTCCTAAATATTCTAATTCAACATTTTTATTAAACATATCTGCATAACCAATAATATTATACTTATCTTTTATAATGTCAACAATAACTTTTGCGTGCCCTCCAAAACCTACTATAATTCCTTTCATAATTTTTTTTCTTAAAAAGATTCATAAAACCTTAATCCTTTTCTTCTAAAAAAAGTAAGTAATTGAGATTCAACTATTGATAAGGAACCTTTGTATGACTTTTCTTCAATACAAAACAAACACTTTGATTTCTTTTTTATTTCATTATTTCTGTTCAGGCAAATAGTAATATCATGTCCCGCTTGATAAAGTTCATCACCAAAAACAAAATATATCGTCTGGTTTGTTTTGTCCTTTTTAATTCTTACTGAATTATCAGATAACTGTTCTACCGTAAAACCGGACTCTGCTAAATACCGGATTAATTCTTTAAATATATTCTTTAATTCATTGATTTTTTGTTCGAGAGACAGAACTCTTTTAATATTTTCTCTTATCTGGATAGCAGGAACACCTCCAACTAAAGAATAGTTTTTAACGTTTGTGTTAACAACTGAATTACTCATAATTATAGATCCTTCTCCTATTATTACATTAGGAAGAATCTGGGCAGCCGCGCCTAACCAAGAGTTATCCTTCATCTCAATCGACCCAAAATTAGAAGTATATCCATCCAAAACACTTTGCCAGTAACTGTGAGTAAAAAGCATAGATCTAGGACTTAAAGCAACCTGATCGCCAAGTTTCACTTGGTGACAAACATTTATATAGACATCGCTGGAAATCAAACATCCTCGTGCCATAATTAATTCAGAATCAAAATTTCTTCCTCCGGATATATCTACATTAACTTTATCTGAAATGATATTATCACTACCTATATTTATAATTGAGGCGACAAATTGACAATTTTTCCCAATTTTTGAGTTTTTTCCAATATTTACAATGGGCGATTCAATAATAGTGTTTTCCCCAATTGTTACATTATTTTCAATGTGTATTTTGTTTGAAATAATCAATGCACCAGATTCAAACTTTACATTATTCCCTATGATATGGCCATTCTGCCTGTAGAGTTTAATCTTTTCTTCTGAAGTTAATTTTTTAAAAGAATTATCACTCAAAAGATCTCTGATAAATTCATTTTTAACATCTAGATAAATTATGCTCCCTCTCGTATTAAAATTATTTTTTGTAGATGAATTCAAAAACTTATAAATATCTTTTTCGCGAATTATACCTTGCAAATCTATATTATTTAAATCAATTTTTAATTTGTTTGCCAGCGCTTGAGCTTTTCTTGTTAATGTATAATTTTCATTATCCTTCTTATTTATTTCCTTACTTTTACGAGACTCTAAAAACACATTTATATCGAGATTCTTACTATCGGTAATTAAGCATATCTCCTCGCCAACTTCATAATTCCGCCCTTCTTCCACAGAATAATAAATATAACCGCTGTTTTCCGCAGCAACATCAATTGCTGCTTTTGTTGTTTCAAAAGAATAAATTATTTCATCTTTAGAAACAAAATCACCATTACTAAAAAACAAATTTGTTATTAAAGCCGTATTTTCATTTACATCTTCAAGAGGCAATTTATAAATTTTTTCCATATTTTTTATTTTATTCAATCCAATTAATAATATTAGTAACTATTATCTTTTTTGATGGAAGAACAATATTCTCCAATATTGTCGATGCTGGTATTGGAAATTCAAGAGCCCCTATTCTTTTAATTTTTTTGTTTTTGAAAATCCCCTTTTCAGATAATTCTGCAATAATTTCACTTGACCATCCGTAATTTTTTGGGGATTCTTCCAAAAATAAAATATTTGAACTGTTTTCGACAGCATCCATTATGTCAATATAAGGAAATGGTTTAATAATACTTGGAAGAACACATTCTACTTTTAGTTCATATTCAATTAGTAATTCAATCATTATTTCTTCAATCATTATCGAATTTCCCCCATGTGAAATAATTAATAATTCAGGAGGCTCAAATCGGCAATTGGAAAGTATTGCCGTAGGATATCTAGAATTCGAATACTTTAAATCAATTCCCTGGGGACAATTATTTTGATTTTTTAATTCACACGGATAAAGGAGTTTGTGTTCAGAAAATATTTTTATTCCATCTTCATGATTAACAACATCTTTGAAAATAGAACCCACATCATGGAAATGGCTGGGAGAAAATATTTTCAAAAGTGGAATAGTAGACAATATAGGTTCTAAAGACTGACTATGTGTTGGGCCATAACCCCTTCTACCCCCCATTGTTGTCCTTATTGTTACAGGTGTTTCAACTTTTTCATTATACATCCATGCATATTTTGTTAAATGATTAGTTAATTGATCAATTGTTAATAATATAAAATCACCAAACATTATTTCAACTATTGGCTTTAGCCCGGAAATACTCATTCCTCCAGCCATTCCAACAATTGTAGCCTCACTAATAGGTGTATTAAAGACTTTATTAGGAAATTTTGATGATAGCCCTTTTGTCACTTTAAATCCTCCTCCATAAGGGTCTTTAATGTCTTCCCCAAAAAGTATTAAATTATCATTTGAACGTAAGAGGTCTTCTAAAGCCTTATTTAACGATTGAATAAATTTCATTTTATATTATATTAATTTTGAAAATGGTGCAGCTAAAGCTCTTTCTGTAATTAATTCTATTTCGTTGGAAACTTTTGTTTTAACCTGAGAAATATCATCAAAAGAAATTTTTTCTTCCATTATTTTTAAAGGATCAAACTTTTTCCATTTCTCAATTTCAGTTTTAGATCGACCATCATCGCTTTTACTATGAGATGCAAATCTATAGGTATTCAATACTAAACAACGAGGTTTAGAATCATTTCTAGTTTTCTCTATAATCTTTTTACTATTATTTTTAATTTCAGTCGCATCAAAGGTTGAAAGTTCAACTGTTTCTATACCAAAGGCTAATGGTCTTGCTTTTATTTCACCAGCCAATGTTTCCTCGAATTTTGTGCTTTGTGCATATCTATTATTCTCAATTACAAACAATAGTGGAAGTTCCCACTTTGATGCAATATTAAAGCTTTCATATACCACTCCTTGCCCCAATGTACCATCACCAATAAAAACTGTAACAATACCTTTAATATGTTTATATTTTTTTGCAAAAGATAGGCCTAAGGCTAAAGGAACAATTCCTCCTTGAATACCATTAGAAAAAAAATTTCCATCATAAATATGCTGACTACCGCCCCTACCTCCACATAAACCATCTGATTTACCCATCATTTCGCATAATAATCCATAAGGGTTTTTTTTGAATGCAAGATAATGTCCATGACATCTGTGATTACTTACTATTATATCATCGTCTGTTAAATTAGAGATTACACCAACTGCGTTAGCTTCTTGTCCTATATAAGCATGTGTTGTTCCTGAAATTTTTCCTTCAGAAAACAATTTTAAAACGTTTTCCTCGAAAAAACGGATTCTTACCATTTGTTTATACAGTTCTATTAAATTATTATTCATAGGATTTATATTTTTTTTAAAATAACTACAAAATTAGTGTTTTTAGTTTCACTAATCGAGTCCAAGTCTTTAGGGGGCTAAAACACCCTAAACTGTTTATCTAACCATAATTACATTAATGCGTTTATCTTCTTAAAATTTTCTAATTGTTACTTATTGAAATTACATATTATTAGATTATTTCTTTCAATAATATAAACGCTTCAGCAAAAATACAGTTAATTTGACTGCCTCTATATCTGTTATGAGCTTTAATAGAATCAAGGCTTCTGGTATATGGAAAAACCATTAATTCGGATTCAAAAATTTTCATAATTATTAATTTTTTATTCATATAATCACTAATATCAACAAAAACATTTGGTTGAAAACTATTTTCTGGTAAGGCCGGTGCAAAATCTGTTTCCGAAATTACCTCACACATTAAAATTCTTTTAATAAATGGAGATCTAAAACTTTTTGTAGAAGCTATAATTGCTGAAAATGTTTTTCTATGATCTGAATGAACATCGCTTCTATTAGGAATATATAAAACATCTGGTTTAATCTCGTTAATGACTTTAGTAATTTCAGGGATTATCTGATTAAGAGACAAATCGTCCAGCTCTAATTCTGGAAATCCTAACTGGAAATATTTAGTAAAACCATAATATTTATTTAACTGTGGTATTATTTTTTCTTGATACTTATTGCCATTAGTGACAAAAGCACAAAATATTTTATCTTTTTTTTCTTTATGTTTTAATAAAGCACCTCCACATCCTAATGTTTCATCATCCGGATGAACAGAAAAAACTAAAACTTTCATAAAAATATTTCTTTTTAAATCACGCTACTAGGCATATTCACAACTCTGTCAGCCAACCATTCGGTATTGGACAAATCACCTGTCTGGCAATCTCTAAACATTGGCAAACGGTTCATTAACTCCCAAGCTGGTCTGGTCATTATACCGTTATTGTTAGTATATTCCAAAAACTCATCTCTTTGTTGTCTGTCTTTTAACAAAACGGCATTTAACCAATAATTGGATTTTGCATTTTCCGGTTCGACAAAAAATTCAATATCCTGCTTTTCAAAAAAGGTTTTGTAGCTTTCCGCCAATGCTCTTTTAGCTTTAATAAAATCCGGCAACTGTTCCATTTGAGCAACTCCCAAAGAAGCAGCGAGATTTGTCAAACGATAATTATATCCGATATAATCGTGTGCATATTCCCACTTATGGGGTACTTTGGCTTGGGTAGTCAGGTGTTTGGCCAGCTTTGCCAAATCTTCATCATTAGTTAATATCATACCGCCACCACCGGTTGTAATGGTTTTATTACCATTAAAACTTAAAATAGCCAATTTCCCAAAAGTTCCGGTATGTTTCCCTTTGTAATAACTGCCAAGGCTTTCCGCTGCATCTTCGATAACAGTGATATTGTATTTATTGCAAATTTCCACAATTTCGTCAATACGGCAGGGATGGCCAAAAGTGTGCATAGGTACAATGGCTGCAATACGTTTGCCTGTTTTTTCGTTAACTGTTTGTTGTTTTTTGTTTTTTGTTTTTTGTTCCGTATTGTTTTCCAACCATTCTTCCAATTTTTCAGGGGAAAGCCCCATGGTATCTTTATCCACGTCTACAAAAACAGGTTTGGCGCCGGTGTAAGTAATGGCGTTGGCGGTGGCAATAAAAGTCAAAGGCTGTGTAATGACTTCTTCATCCGGTTTAACACCAGCAAGCAATAAGGCTATATGTAAAGCGGCGGTGCCGTTAACGACAGCAACAGCGTATTTGGCTCCGGTATATTCCGCCACCTTTTGTTCAAAAAGATTCACAAACTTGCCTACACTGGAAACAAATGTGCTATCAATACACTCGTTGAGATATTTCTTTTCGTTTCCACGAAAACGGGGCTCATGAAGGGGAATGAAATCGTTAGTTTCGTAAGTACTTCTTACGAATGTGATAAAATCACTAAACATTATAAATGTTTGTTTTATACTTTTTCAAATTTTCAGGATTCGAAAACCACTGACAGGTTTCTTCCAATCCTTTTCTGATATCATATTGAGGCTTGAAATCCGTTAATTCTTTAATTAAAGAGTTATCTCCCCATAAACGGAACACTTCGGATTTTTCCGGACGCAACCGTTGTTCATCTGCGATAAACTCCACATCCGATTGCATAATCTCTTTAATCAACTCCAACGTATCTTTCATGGAAATTTCATAATTGGAGGCAATGTTGATCTCCTTTCCATTGGTGTTATCCGATTCTGCAAGAGCAATAAATCCTCTACATGTATCTTTTACATAATTAAAATCTCTTGTTGGTGTTAAGTCACCTAGCTTGATCCGTTTCTTCCCCGCTGCGATTTGCGTGATAATAGTCGGGATGATCGCCCGGGCAGATTGACGTGGCCCATAAGTGTTAAAAGGACGGGCTATGGTTACAGGCAGTCCGAAAGCATTGTAAAACGACATGGCCATCATATCCGCTCCTATTTTGCTGGCACTATATGGTGATTGTGGTTGTTTGGGATGCTTTTCGTCAATGGGGACATATTGAGCCGTACCATAAACCTCTGAGGTAGAGGTGTGAATAACTCTTTGCACTCCGTTCTCTTTGGCGGCCTGACAAATATTTAAAGTACCTTTAACATTGGTATCCACATAAGAATCGGGAGCGATGTATGAATAAGGGATAGCAATTAAAGCAGCTAAATGAAAGATTATATCTATTCCTTTTGTAATCTCTTTACAATAATGCGGGTCACGTATATCTCCTGTAACAATCTCCAAATTATCATTTTCCGGAATATCTTCCAACCATCCCCAATAATTAAAGGAATTATATTGAGCCAGGGCTTTTACTCGATAACCTTTCTCCAACAACAATTCTGTAAGATGAGAACCTATGAAGCCATCGGCTCCGGTTACTAATATTTTATTCATTTTTGTTATTTGTTTCAGGATTAAAGGGTTTGTTGTTCCTTGTTGCTAGGTGTTGGTAAACCGGTATAAAGCAACGAGCGGGGTTAATACTGTTTGTATTCAATCTTCGGCAAAATCACTTTAAGGCATTTCTGTACCGAGTCTTCTATACTTAATTCATCTGTTTTAATTTCAATATCGGGGTTTTCAGGAGCTTCAAAAGGAGCATCAATACCGGTGAAATTCTTTATCTTTCCTTCTCTGGCTTTTTGATAAAGGCCTTTAACGTCGCGTTGTTCGCATACTTCAAGCGGAGCGTTGACATATACTTCAATGAAATTTTCTTTACCAATTATATCCATCGCCATATCACGAATTTCTTTGGTCGGGCTGATAAAGCTGTTGATGCAGATAATTCCGCAATTCAGGAACAGTTTGGAGACTTCGGATATCCGCCGTATATTTTCAAAGCGGTCTTCTGCCGAGAAACCGAGGTTGTTGTTGATTCCGGTTCTTATGTTGTCACCGTCAAGTACCTGGGTCAGGAATCCTCTTTCGTTCAGCTCCATTTCGATATTCCGGGCAATGGTGGTTTTGCCGGCGCCGGACAGGCCAGTCATCCAGATTACTTTGGAATGCTGGTCTAGCAGCTTCTCCTTGTCGGAGCGATTGAGGATTTGGTTAAATACCGGATGAATGTGACGATCTTTTGGCATTATTCTTTGTTGTTTCTTGTTGCTGGGTACTTGTTCCTTAGTTTGTTGTTTCTTGTTTGGGATTTGTTGAGATCAGCAAGGAACAAGAGACAAAAAACAACAAACATTTCTAATTAATCTTTAGTCCGAACTGCAACGTCAGTCCTATCACAGCCACCACCATAAACAAAATAGTCATGGGCAAACCAATTTTGAAAAAGTCTTTAAAATTGTATCCGCCCGGTCCGTAAACCATCAGGTTGGTCTGGTAGCCAATGGGTGTAATGAAACTTGCTGCTCCGGCAAAAGCTACCAGCAGAGCAAAAGGTTTAGGGTCAACTCCGAGCTGGAAAGCCAGGCTCATGGCAATAGGGAAAATAATGGCTACCGAGGCTATGTTGGTAATGATGGCTGCCAGCATATTGGTAACCAGGAAAATACCAAAAAACAGGGTAACGATTCCATACGGTTTTAACAACTCAATAAAAACATGCGATACTCCGCCTGCAATCCCTGTTTTAATCATAGCTGTTCCTAAAGCAAGTGAAAGGGCAATGATCAATATCAGGTTATAATTAATGGCTTTATAAAGTTCTTTGGG
>VAPK010183668.1_pt1 | contig 11297 bp, 17 predicted proteins | sample 3395031 | NCBI WGS metagenome assembly VAPK01 (sample SAMN08290443, study PRJNA428436) | hydrothermal vent metagenome | isolation source: Deep-sea hydrothermal vent chimney 1 | place: Pacific Ocean: Juan De Fuca Ridge
ACTGCTTTTTTTGCTGTTGCCATTTTCTTCTCCTTGTTCATCTTGCTAATAGTTATAGTACAAGTCTATACGCTTCACACGGTCTTCTGTATGATTTAAGTTAATTACAAGAAGGCAGAATTTACAAAATGGCAGAACGAATACAAAAAATCCTTGCACGTGCAGGTTACGGCTCTCGCCGAGAAATCGAACGCTGGGTAAATGGGGGCGACATTACCGTCAATGGTGTGGTCGCAACTACAGGTCAAGCAGTTGATGAGAATGACAAAATCACTTTACGTGGCAAAGTCATCAAACTCGCTTCAAAATTAAAAGCCAAACCTCAAGTTTTGTTGTATCACAAGAAAGTCGGTGAGATTTGTTCACGCAATGACCCTGAAGGTCGCCCGACGGTTTTTGATCACCTGCCCAAACTAAGCAGTGGGCGTTGGATACAAGTTGGCAGGCTCGACATTAACACCGACGGTTTATTACTTTTCACCACTGATGGTGAATTAGCAAATCGCCTCATGCACCCTTCTTATCAAATCGAACGAGAATATGCCTCACGAATATTGGGCAATGTAACTGACGATATGATCGACAGACTAACCACAGGGGTAGAGCTAGAAGACGGTATCGCAAAATTCACCCGCATAAAGTTTGAAGGTGGCGAAGGCGCAAATAGCTGGTATCACGTTGTGCTTAATGAAGGCAAAAATCGTGAAGTACGAAGACTTTGGGAATCTCAAGATGTGGTTGTCAGCCGACTAAGACGCATCCGCTATGGAGATATTACCCTGCACCGCTCACTAAGACGAGGCGCTTACGAACACCTGCCTGTGCGCTCTATGCGAAATCTTTATATGCAGGTGAAAATGGAATTGGAAGAAGAAAACTTCTTATCAAATTCTGAATATAAGAATCGTGCCGAGCGCAATAAGGCGTTTAAGTACGGAATGAAGAAAACCAAACCATCTGGGAAGCACAGAAGATAAATATGTTCTCAAAAGCCACACTAAAAGTATTTATCATTATCACCGGTATTTACTGTGCTTCATGGATACCAAGCATATTTATGGATAAAAGTGGCTTCTCAGAGACTCCATTCGGAATTATTGCAAAGAAGCTACCCATGATTTATAGTTCTGAAGCCATTAGAGCGACTGGAATATCTGCACTAAATGAAACGGGGGGAGGCGTCTTTAATTGTATGTTTGGCTGCCCATCAACTTTAGGATGGTTTATTGTTTTCATTTTTTGGGGTATTTTTATCTGGGTTTTCTCTTGGTTATTATCTTTTGCCATACAGAGTATTAAAGATGCACGAAACATTCATTAATAAATAGCTGTACATAAAAAGGCTTTCAAAATGCTAAAAGTTTTTACGCTAATTTCCATAATTTTAATTATTTTCATTCTACTTGCGCTATCGATGAAAGGCACAGACTTCTCTCAAATCATTCTTGGTGGCCTTTATTATTTACCCATTATTGTTTATCACAAGCTAGGCATAACAGGTGTCACGACAGGCGATAGCTGCAGTTTATTTGGCTCTTGTGACGCTACACTCTTGGGTTGGATCCTTATGGCTCTATTTTGGATAGCCCTTATATTCATGGTCAGTACTTTACTTTTAGTTGCGATAAAACATATAAAAAGTGCAAGAGAGCAATGAATTCATCCAATAATAAAGTGAATGACTTCTTAGCTGATATTCAGTCAACCTTCCCTGATCGTTTTAAAACGATAACAGTGATTCAAACACTATTTCTTGATGAAGATAATAAGTTAAGCGATGATATTAAATACGGTGGTATTGCTTTTAGCCTCGAAAACAAATTGATCGGTGGGATTTATGTTTACAGGGATCATCTTTCTATCGAATTTAGTGATGGTGCAAGTTTTTCTGACCCTTCAAAGCTATTAGAAGGTAAAGGAAAGATGAGAAGACACCTTAAAATACGAGAATATGCTGATATAAGCACTAAAGACGCTCAATTCTTTATAAAACAAGCGGTTAATAGTCATTAATTAAGCACACCCCCCCTCTTTTTTCCTGTTTTGTACTAAAAAAACACTATTGGAATAGTACAAAACAGGAAAAAAAGGGGGAGGTGTGCTCTAAGAAAAGCTCTTTAGATCTTTTTTTGACCTAGCTTGTCACGTTTATCCAATATCCAAACGTTTAACAGGCTTCCAAAAAATAAAAATAAGCTAAATAACAACATGAGATAACCATAGATCTTTTCTTCTGCTGAAAATGCGTACCAAATTCCCATTAGCATATAAACAAATGCAACTAGCATGACGGCGATGAAGGTATCGCGGTTTCCTCGCATTACACCACGAACAAAATAAAGCAGCGGAGCGACTAAAAGCGCTATTTCAATGGAACGAGGAAAATCTTGAACAGGTGTTAACCAGCCATTCCATACGATGCACAGAATAATTAAACCAAGAATGCCGAGACCCGCTAATGCTCTCCAAAAGGTGGTGACATCCATTTATAATGCTACCGCTAAATTGGCTAAGCGCTTACCTAATGCAATACACAATGCTTTTTCATCATCGCTTATAGGCAGATTGTTCTCTGCGCCTGCCAAGTGTGATGGACCATAAGGTGTGCCACCGGTTGTGGTAGTGAGTAATTCAGATTCTGTATACGGAAGCCCTGAAATTAGCATGCCGTGATGCAATAGCGGAATCATCATGCTTAACAGCGTTGTTTCTTGTCCGCCGTGCAGGCTTGAAGTGGAGGTGAATACGCCAGCTGGCTTTCCAACCAATGAACCTGATAACCAATGCCCGCTAGTTTTTTCTAAAAAATATTTGAGTGGCGCTGCCATATTGCCAAAACGTGTCGGGCTACCCAATGCCAATGCATCACAGGTTTTTAGTTCATCGAGTGAGACATAAGGCGCACCACTTTCGGGGACTTTTGCATCTGTAGCTTCGCAAGTTTCTGAGACTTCTGGCACGGTGCGTAGGATTGCCTCTACGCCATCAACACCTTCTACACCACGTGCGATGAGCTTTGCCATGTCAGCGGTTGCACCGCTTCGGGAGTAATATAGGACTAGAACTTGTTTCATGTTTAGATCTCTTGATTCTCCGCGCCCTTCGACTCCGCTCAGGGAGCTACAATGTGCCAGATATTCGATGCAGTACCCTGAGCGGAGTCGAAGGGCGCGGAAAACAAAGACACAATTTAAAGAATATCAATAATATTCTGAATAGGTCGCCCAATCGCAGCCTTACCATTTTTCACAACAATTGGGCGTTCGAGCAACTTAGGAAACTTCACCATAGCCTCAATCAAATCATCGCGGCTTAAGCTTTCATCCGCCAAATTATTATCTGTATATTCTTGCTCACCTTTACGCATTAATTCGCGTGGTTCTAAACCTAGCATTTCTAACAAGTCAGTTATTGCTTCTTTATTCGGTGGCGTATCGAGGTATTTTACGACATCCAACTTAAAACTTTTCTCTGTAAGTAACTCCATTGCTGCACGGGATTTTGAGCAACGTGGATTATGGTAGATTGTGGTTGTATCAGACATTTTATATTCCTTCTAATTCGTGATGGTGCTAGTGTACCTCATTCTTCATTATGAGCTTTATGATTACATGAAAAATTTGAAAACACTTTTTCTTACTTTTTTAATTCTACCTCTCTTTATTGCCACTGCTGGAGATAAAGTAAAAGACTTTTCCTTCACTGATCTACAAGGAAAGCCGCATAAGTTCAGCGAATACAAAGGGAAATGGGTGTTGGTAAATTATTGGGCAACCTATTGTCCGCCATGTCTTGCGGAGATTCCAGATATCGATCGCTTTGCCCAAGCCAATAAAAAGACGTTTGTTGCACTAGGCATGGATATGGGTGGTAGCAGCGTTGAAGATATTGAAGCATTCAAAAAAGAGCTGAATGTTCACTACCCATTAATCCCTAATCAAGAAAGTACCATGTTGGCTTTTGGTATTGTGATGGCAATTCCCACCAGTTATATCATTTCACCCAAAGGCGAAATTGTTGATAAGTTTGTCGGAATAATTACTTATGATGATTTGGATTATTATGTGAACCCACCTGTTTTCACAAAAAAACAAGTTTCACTATAATTTGTAGTAATAACTATAGTGAAACTTAAGGTATAAATATCATGACAGATTTTTACTGCGATCAAGTTATTAGCGGAAAAACTCCGATAGAAATAGTTATTGAGACAGACCTTGTGTTGGCATTCAATCATACACAACCGTACTTTGAACATCATATCGTCATTATTCCCAAGCAACATATTCAATCACTGACTTCATCAAAAACTCTTAACCCTGACTTAGCTCAAGACTTTATGAATGTAATTCATAAAGTTGCCTCATTACTTAATGAAGAAAATGGTGGCTGTAGAGTAAGCAGTAATGTAGGTAATTATCAAACTACAAAGCACCTACATTGGTATGTACATTCAGGAAAAAGATTAAGAAATGAAGATGGTAGTTTAATAAAATAATACACCTAATAAACCACTACCTCCTTTTCGAAGACACAAAAAAGCCCTCATGAAGAGGGCTTTTTTGTGTACTTAGTAAGAAGCCTATTTCAAACGTAAAGTTTGACCTGGGTTGATCGTATAAGCAGGAGCAACTAAGTTGTTCATGCTGATAATGTCTTTCCAGTAAACACCTGTTTGGCGCATAACTTCAAAGACTGTATCGCCTTTCTTTACAACATAACTATTTCCACCTGCAGAGGCTGTCGTAGTAGTTGTATTCGTTGTACCTGCACTACCACCTGAATATGTTGTTGGCTGGTATGGCTTATACGTTGGTTGCTGGTAGCTACCCGTGTAAATACTTTTATTGCTGGCACTTACGTTTGGCGCTGGTGCTGCAGGAGCAGTTTTACCTGCAGAGCTGTAATCGTAATACGTGGTATTACTTGCGCCTGTATTACCGTAACCTGTGTAGTTTTGGTTGTTTTTTTGCTGTGCCTGTTCGCGATTCCACTTATCAATATAATACTGTTGATTATGCTGACCTGCTACTGGCTTCGCCGCTGCCTTATAAACGGGCTTTGCCGCTGGTTTGTAGGTGTAAGTGCTTTTAGAATTTGCCGCACAAGGTGCACAGGTTGCCGATGCGCGTCGTTGACCAAATAAACCACCACGAGATACTTGCCCTGTGCGTGCTACTTGCCCACTACCAGAACTAATTCCGCCGTCAGCGCTTGCGCCAGCATTTTGACTACCAAAGCCTCTATAACTACTACAACCTGATGCCATTATTGCAGTCATTGATGCAACGGCTAATAATTTGATTTTTCTATCCATGATAAATACCCTTCGATTTTATAAATCTACTTTCTAATGAAAAGTTATAAGGTATTGATGTATCCGCGACAAGAACTGTCCGAATATTCAGTCGTTGAACCGTTATTTTTAACGTATTCGAACGCGCCCATAACCCCAATTTTTTAATGAATGATCCCAATCACTCATAAGCCCAATGTAGTTAAAAATATTCATTATATTCTTTAACTACGATATGTAACAGTGTACTTGTAACACAATATTAAATCAATTTTATATGAGGATTCGATAGCTCATTGTTTTTAAATGAAATTTCTTCTATTTCAGTCAATTTCTTATACTTTTTTTAATAAAAAACTAAACAGCTCTGCTCCCGAAAGAAAAATCGCTGTTACGATTAAGCCTGCTATTAACACACCCAATGAGACAGCAAGAAAGCCTTTTCGTTTCTCAATACCAAAAACCCATGCTGCAAAGCTCCCCGTATAAGCGCCTGTAACGGGTAAAGGAATCATCACAAACACCATTAACCCCCAAAAGCCCCATTTTTCTAAATTATCGCCAACTTTTGCTCGGGTGCGTAAAACGATCTTATCAAATAAATTAGTGTACCAATCCATCTTGCTAAATTGACCATGAAAAAAGCCCATGAATAAATACACAATGGGGAATGCCAAAATATTTGCACTACAACTGATTAAATAAGCTGTCACAGGATGAATATCATTGGCTAAAGCATAAGGAATACCACCGCGTAATTCAGCAATCGGCATCATGCTTAATATAATGGTGTAGATATAATCGTTCATTTAAAGCCCTGTAAAATTATCTATTTATTAAATTACTTACTGATAAGCGGAACAAAAACAACCGAATCATGATTTTTAACTTGGTATTCCGAATCAGATGTGCGTGTTACAACTTGCAATATCTGCTCACTATTTTGCGAGCCAACAGGAATCACCATACGCCCGCCGATTTTTAATTGTTGCACCAACGCCAGAGGCATCTCATCGGGCGCAGCTGTCACCATAATGGCATCATAAGGCGCTGCTTCTGCCCAACCCCAACTGCCATCTCCTAGGTGGGTGCGAATATTACGATAGCCAAGTTTATACAATAAATCTCGTGCTTGGCGGTACAACGGTGCTAATACTTCGACCGTGTGTAAATCTTTTACCAACGCACCTAATACCGCCGCTTGATAACCCGAACCTGTACCCACTTCGAGAACATTATCTAAGCTTTCACTTTCAAGCAATAACTCCGTCATGCGCGCAACGATATAAGGCTGGGAGATTGTTTGCCCATGACCAATAGGAAAGGAAGCATCTTCATAAGAACGACTTGCCATTGCTTCATCCACAAATAAATGACGCGGAACAAGGCGCATAACGCGCAATACTTCGGGGTGTGAAATCCCCTTTTGTTGCAAACGATCAATCAGACGATCTCGCGTGCGTTGCGATGTCATACCAACACCTTGAATATTTAACTCACTCATCAACTACTCAACCACGATTTTGTTGCATCAATGGCAGAATGACGGGTTAAATCTATATGAATCGGGGTGACTGAAATATAGCCATTTTGGATTGCATAAAAATCAGTGCCTTCTCCTGCATCTGCCTCTTCACCCACTGGGCCTACCCAAAATATTTCTGCGCCACGTGGATCTTTACTGCGAATAACTGGCTCTGCTTTATGGCGTTTACCTAATCGTGTCGCTTGAAAGCCTTTGATTTTTTCATAGGGTAAATCAGGAACATTTACATTAAGAATGGTTGCCGCATGATCTACCGTCGACAAACCCAAATTAGGTAATTTATCTAATAAATTAATGACCGCTTTTGCTGCGCTCTCAAAATGACTAGGCTTAAACGAGGCTATCGAAACAGCCATCGCAGGCAAGCCAAGATTACGCCCCTCCATTGCTGCGGCAACGGTGCCAGAGTAAATAACATCATCGCCCATATTTGCCCCAGCATTAATACCAGAGATCACAATGTCGGGTTCATCTCCTTCATATAAACCTGTAAGAGCAAGATGCACGCAGTCAGTTGGCGTACCATTTACGCTGTAAAATTGATCACCACGCTCGGTGATGCGCAAAGGTGCATCCAAAGTCAGTGAATTACTCGCGCCGCTTCTATCACGGTCTGGCGCTATGGTGACGACATTGGAAACTTTTGGAGATGCGTTTAACGTGTCACGTAATAAATTAATACCAGGTGCGATAAATCCATCATCATTACTCAATAGTATATTCATGTTAATCTTATCGCACTCAAATCATTATTCTCTAAACCGTGAACAAATCTGACCTTAAAAAACTCAAAAAGCAATTAATCGAAAACCAAAAAGCCGAAAAAATTGCTCAAAAAAACGCCCAAATTCAACAAGTGAATGATAACCGTGATGACGACTTATTTCGAGAGGCAATGAGCGGTGTTAGTCCACTATCTTCTGATAAAGCATATCATGAAGATGAGACTTCTGTTGCTAAACCCAGCGCCAAAAAACTACACCACTTCCATTATGACGATGAAGATGAGCTAGAAATTCATGATCCTTTATCCGATGAATTAGAAGTTGAAGAAGTCGAGCCAGAAGGCACGCTGAGTTTTTGTCGTTCTGGCATCCAAAAAACTGTATTTAAAAAACTCCGAAGTGGGCAGTATCGTATTTCAGATGAATTAGATTTACACGGCACAACCATCAAGCAAGCTAAACAGATACTCATGTACTATTTACAAGAAACACCACAGTTCGAAAGCTGTTGCGTACGGATAATTCATGGGAAAGGTAATCGCTCTGGAAGCAACAAGCCCGTTTTAAAGACCCAAGTTAATCATTGGCTCTCTGAACATGATCGTGTGTTGGCTTTTCATTCTGCAAAAGCAAAAGATGGCGGTACTGGGGCTGTTTATGTGCTTTTGAAACGGCTAAACAGTTAAAAACACTACTTTATAGAAGCACACCCCCCCTGTTTTTTGCTTTTTTGTACGCCCTAGGCGTAAAAAGTATATCGCTACACCTTCCGAAGGAAGTGTCGATGTTGGTTGAAGCAAGGGAGGCTGGTAATTAATAATACAAAACAGCAGAAAACAAGGGGGGTGTGCTTTAAATATCCACAAAAAAAGACGCTTAATGCGTCCTTTTTTGTGGATAGAATGAAATCTTACAAGTTTTCATCCGTTGTATTATCTAAATCGAAAGGATCTTCAGCATCTTTATGAACATGCTTTACATTTTTAGCCGTATCAGCTGCAATCACTTTTTTGTGTAGTCTGCGGTGTAAAAACCAATCAACACTAAAGAAGCGACCTGCACCCATAAAGAACAAAGTTAGCAACATCAAAAAGTAAATCACTGCTTTACTAAACGTAGAGCTACTCATATCTGTATAGCCGTGTGTCATTAGCATTTCTTTAAAGGTGGCAACAATATCTTGACCATTCAAAGCAACGATAGCCGTTAAAGCGACGAGTGCGAGTAATGGTAGTGAAATCCAACGAACCGCAAAACCGATCAATAACAATAATGCGCCAATGATTTCTAACCAGCCAATTGATGTAGTCAAAAGATTAGCAACTGAATCACCAATAAAAGGAACTTTTGCTAAACCTGCAGAAGTTGCTTGGTGTACGGGGTTATCTAAATTGAACCAACTTAGTGGGTTCCATTTTGAATATTCGCCTGTAAACATTCCTAATTTTTGGCTACCAGAAACGTAAAGTAGTGGCGCGAGGAAGAGGCGAAGCAATAAAGGTGGTAAAAAATCTAATCCTCTCAGCCATCCGAAGCTGAAAAAACCGAGTAGAAACTTAGTCATGGGGGCAATCTCCTTTGGGGTATTGCACCTATTTGACTGTTTTATGGCTTACTTTGCAAGTAAATTTTATGAGGAATTTATACACTTTAATGGATAAATCCCCAGCTAACGACTGTAGCTAGGGATTTTGCAAGCTTTCAGAAATCAAAACTTCTTAGGTTATTTCCAAAATGGTTTAGCAATTTCGTTCTGTGCTTGCTCTGCTGTAATTCCGATGTCTGCTAGCATTCGCGCATCAAGGCGTGCGAGTTGCTTTCTTTGTCGTGAGCGAGCTACCCAGAACTTTGCCTTCTTTACAATTTGCCCCACAGATAAACCCTGTGGTGCTTCACAAGTAGGCAAGTACTGTGAAATATTATTATGATGGTTGTTCTCGATGTAAGTTGACATAACGTGCCTCCTGAAATATTAAATGGGTGGAAGCTCCTAAAAACTAAGAGCTTCCGATTATGAAGTACCCCCTACAGGTATCCATGAACGTATTTAATACCCAGCACTAAAAACTATCCAATCGTATTATCAAAAGGGTGTTATCAGAAATCCCGATTGTCCATCATCAGGATTAATGACATGATAGGTTTATGGAACTCTATCAACTACGCACCTTCGTCACCGTCGCAGAAACAGGCAATCTCACTCAAGCATCTGAGCGCCTGTTCACCAGCCAACCTGCGGTTAGCGCCCACATCAAAGCTTTAGAAGAAGAACTTGAGATAAAACTATTTGAACGTACATCAAAAGGGATGAGTTTAACTGAGCATGGTGAAGCACTGCGTGACAAAGCACAGCTGGTATTAAATGCAGGCAACGATCTCAAATTAAAAGCAAGAACCTTGCAAGGTGTTTTGACAGGACAAGCTAAACTTGGGCTAAATGCTGATGCTGAATATTTGCGTCTTGCAAAATGGCACAATAATTTGATGTCACAATTCACCGAATTAAAAATGCAACTCACACAAGACACCTCTGTGGAACTACTTAAAAAAGTGGTGAAAGGTCGTCTGGATGTTACTTTTTTCTCAGGGAATAAACTATTTGATGAGATAGAAAAAATAGAACTCTGCACCACTCATGCTGTGATTGCGGCGGCTCCAAAGTGGAAAGAAGAGTTAAAAAATGCGAGTCCAGAGGAGCTAGCACAATTACCATGGATTTATCCAGAGCCTCTGTGTATCTACCACAAAATTATCCGCCATTTATTTTCTGAAAATAGGGATAACATACAACCAAGTTGGATCACATCAAGCGCCACCGAAGATTCTACCAATGCTCTATTACGCGCAGGTGTAGGTTTAGCTTTTATACGTGATGATGAAGCCGACACAATGCTTAAAAAAGGTGAGATTGTTGTTTGGCCGGGCGAAGCCTTTTCACTTCCCCTTGGCTTAGGGTACTTAAAATCACGAAAAAATGATCCTATCGTTAAAGCTTTAGTAGAAAATATTACTCAAGTATTTCAGGATAACTGCAACCGACTTCCACAAACTCTATCTCATAAAGTCTGTACTTGCATAGAATAGTAGACGCCCTAAACTTCCTATACAAACATAAGTAGAGTACAAGCCTTCTTTTGTATCTGTATACGAAGATTAGGGTGTATTCTGTATTTTTTCTGAAGTTGTAGCCTATGCTATATTTTCTTAACTTCATGATTTGAGCATAAAAAAATGAAAATTTCTTTTTTAGGTTTAGGCGCCATGGGCTACCCCATGGCGGGACATCTCGTTAATGCAGGCTATGATGTAACGGTCTTTAACCGGACAACTTCAAAAGCAGAAAAATGGGCATCTGAATATAAAGGATCATTTGCAAAAACAGTCGAAGAGGCAGTGAAAGATGCTGATGTTGTCCTCACCAATGTCGGCAATGATAATGATGTACGCGAAATTTATAATAAGATTTTAAGTGCGGCTAAGACTGGTGCAATTTTAATCGACCACACTACAACCTCTGCCATTATTGCACGTGAGTTAAGCGTCGAGGCTAAAGAAAAAGGGTTGGAATTCCTTGATGCACCTGTCTCAGGTGGTCAAGCAGGTGCTGAAAATGCTGTATTAACCATTATGGTTGGTGGCGACCAACATGCCTTTGATACCGTATTTTCTATCCTCAACACCTATGCCAAAGCCGTCACGCTAATTGGCGAATCAGGTCAAGGACAAGTGC
>VAPK010269031.1_pt1 | contig 11292 bp, 8 predicted proteins | sample 3395031 | NCBI WGS metagenome assembly VAPK01 (sample SAMN08290443, study PRJNA428436) | hydrothermal vent metagenome | isolation source: Deep-sea hydrothermal vent chimney 1 | place: Pacific Ocean: Juan De Fuca Ridge
GGATCAATATTGAGTATGTCATCTGCTACTTGGTTCGCTTCTTGATAGTTTTGATCCATAAAAAACAACGCCGAAATATGGCTGAGCGCCCCTATATGAGTCGCATCTATCGTTACAACCCTAGAAAAATTGGCAAACGCTGAGCGCCAGTTATCTCTTTGCTCCTCAATCAATCCCAACAAATAGTGCGCTTCTGCATTTTGACGATTCAGCTGAATCGCATTTTTAACCGCGACACGTGCTTTATCAAATTTTTTATTTTCATACAAAGTCTTTGCGCGAAAATAATACTTTTCATATTGCTCTTCACTGCTACTGCACCCCGATGCAATATACAGCATCCCGATGATTAGACTGATTACGCCTTGAATATAATATTTTTTCATGTGCATTTTATTTATTAAAGTATGTTTTTTCGCCTTTAATCCTGTTAATGAAGAGATAGGCACAAAACTCACTCGTACCCAAGTCTGATTCAGTCAGGGACATATTGGTTTAATTCGTTAACCACCACATTTAAAAAATTAGCCAGTCTTTTATCTCCCTCAATTAAAGGTTCATCGGTCTCAATTTTGGTGACCAAACGAATCAACGCACCATCCGTTCTCCGTTGCGTTAATGCATCCCAGAATAAAAACCATTTAACCAAGTATTCATTCGTTAAGTGTCGATGACGCTGTTTAAACCAAAAATAAACCAGCTGAGTATGCTCTCCTTTCCTAATCACACTGCGACTCACGGCTAAGCGCTGGTGTGCATCGGTGGAAATAGGTACCTGATAGTCAGATAAGGTTTCGATTTTCCATCCCCCCCCCGGTAGACACGACCTCGGAGAGTGGGCTGATTGGCCACTGCGTTGTGAACCATAGTACGCCACATAAAGATTAACAGGCCGATCATCTTCTGTATAATAATTTGCCACCAGATAATCATCGAGTTTCAACGAATCTAAGAGTTTTAACTCCAGCCGATCGCGCAATCCATGCCAGTTTTCCAGTTGTTGAGGAAAACTGCTAAATACACGCCGCTCTGGTATAATCTCTGGCCGAGTCACCAAAAAAATGGACAAGAAAAACATCAAAACCAGCAAAATGAATGTCCATAAAGACGAATTTGATTGCGTTGCCGTGGCTAGCAAGGAGGGATTATCGGTTTGTCGCCGAGGCAAATAAAAAACATCGGACAACTTCTTGCTGGGTTGACCGATCCGGGCAAGCCATGCCATGACTAGCATCAAAATCATTAACCCACCCACAAATGAGCTGACACTCTCGAAGGTATGTAAAAAACCATCCGCTAAGTCCGGCCCCCAGTATTCGACCAAAATACCGATAACCCCGATACGCAAACCATTGAGCATAATAGCGATGGGTATCGCAGAGATTAATACAACGGCCTTTTTCCAGAGGACATCATGATATAAATAGGCACATAAAAATGAAATACTGGTCAATGCCATAAGATAACGAATACCACTACACGCCTCAACCACTTGCAACTGGTACGTACCAAGATCAATCATATTTCCTTCGAGATAGACGTCGATAGAAAACAAGCGAATCACTGCCACACCTAATTGCGAGGAAATCAGCTGCAGCTCTTGAGACAATCCGTTATACAAAAATGGAGGCAATGGAATCATGAAGATAAGAAAAAATAATGGCACCCAAATCAACCGTATCACGGACCATCCGAACAAACTCAGTATGACACCGACCAACGTGATCAAAAAAGCATATTGGACGAGAATATATAGCGTACTTAGGGTACCCAGCAATAGCAGCAAACCACCCAAAAAAATAATCCAATAACCGGCTTTAGAACCTTCTAAAAAAGCTTGAGCTAAAGCTTTTTTTTGCCACCAAATCAGAAAAATACTGATAACCGGAATAAAAAAACCGTGGTTATATTCAGCCCGTGTCCACCAGCGAAACACCATTTCCGTCAAGCCGTCGTAAAACACGCCAATCAATAACAAGGGTATTAAGGCATAAATTAATATTCGATAATTACCTGAGGGATTAAAAAATACCGATGAGCTCATTTTCATTTTACGCACATAAATCACATATAAATTCGGACAACGATTGTCTCAGGAATGCGTTTTCACAGACTTTGTGCCGCCTACTCCGCTGACAACCCATTAGATATTTACTGGTATATATTTGAGGTAACGAATGTAGTTAGCGATGAAATTTTGTAATACAAAAATACAGCCATCGACATAACTAAGCCATCTACTGATTAATAAGCACTAAACAGACAAACAAGATGGGTTTATTTTATGGTAACAATTCAGAAAAAATTATCGCTGCCGACCCGCAAAGATCGATATTCATACGAAAATACATATTGAATAGGCCACTATCAGCACCACAGTATTTTAGTATGATCTGAATCGTCATACTTTGAATTTATTGTTATAAAATGAAAAGGTATATGACGGAAGCATATATGAAGCCAAAGGTTTCAACAAGCGTTAATATAAAAAAATACATGTTTGCCCATTAAATCACCCAATTGACAGAACATTACTCAAGCGAACAAATCAAAAGATTTATTTTGGTGACTAGGATTTTTCCCGATGACAATCCGCACCGGGGAATTCAATTTAACAGCCATCGGGATCTTCGACGAACGCAATTCATAGTATTGCCCGCATTCACAGGGCCTACCTCACGGATTATTTTTCCGCCTTTGCGTTTAATATCATCAGCCACCCGATAGACATCATTGCTGCAAACACCATCGAGCCATCCCTTGACTCGATATCATCGCGATCCACTCCCCAGTTACAAGTTAATTCAATCACGGTATTGTCCGATTCATCACCATCCCCAAAAAACGCTAAGGTAAATTTGCCTTTCGGATAATCTTGTTGACGCAACAATCGCATTCCCATCATTTTTAGTGTATGACTCAAGGATTTTTTGTTAATGACCAATGCGTAACATGGTATGGAGAATTTAGCCTTGATCATCATCTCGGCCAATTTTATCACCTTACGATCATTAATTTTCCAAACCATCGGATCGTACCACCCCCTCTTCGCCGATAGCTCTGAGCCGGTAGGGTGGCCGAAACGATGAATAAGGCCGAGAATTCTCATTGCCTCCTGTGATCACCCAATGTCGGTGTTATGATTGATGAAAATAATGAATACTGCTCGCAGTGATAACAATCACGCCTAACCATAACAATACGCCATTTTTTACCAGTAACATGGCCCGGCCAATGTCTCTTGTTTTCGGCATGGCCCCCTCGCCAAGTAATGGCCGCTTATGTATTCTCCCTTGATAATAGGCGACCCCGCCTAAACTTAATGCCAACGCACCCGCACCGGAGGCTAACACCGCACCGGCATTGCGACTCTCCCATTGACGAGATTGCCTCTTCCAACAAACAAAAGCCGTAGCCGTGTCACCAAGTAAGGCATAGCTCAATGCTGTTAACCGTGCGGGCAGCCAGTTAACTAAATCATCAAACCGTGCGGCCGCCCAACCAAAGTCTTGATAACGAGCATTACGATACCCCCACATCGCATCCAAGGTGTTCGCTAGGCGATACATTAACACCCCAGGGGCGCCTAAGATCAGATACCAAAAAATCGCCCCAAAGATACCATCACTGCCATTTTCCAACACCGATTCAATCGTCGCCTTTGCCACCTGACTTGCATCAAGATCACGGCAATCCCGACTAACAATTTTAGCAACATTGGTTCTTGCTAGTTCAATATCACCATTCAGTAAGGCAAGCGCTACCGCTCGTGCATGCTGTTCTAAACTAGTCATACCAATGGCGAGATAAAGCACCAGCACTTCAATAAAAATACGGCCTGTATCCCATTGCAACAGCAAATAAAGCCATCCCATCAAAGGAAATATCAAAACGAAAACACCAATGCTTCCTCTGAGTTTTCTGGCGAAGACACGGCTATCATCAGCACCATAAAACCATTTTTCAACCACACCGGCTAATAACCCAAAACCCACTAAGGGATGAAAACGTTTCGGTTCACCCAGCCACATATCCATGAGTACAGCCAGCAAACAAACCATTGCCTCCATACTTGCCTAGGTCCTTTGCCAAAATACATCGGACACATTGTGTTCGCGATTTAACTGACGACTCAACACAAATAACAAATCCGATAATCGATTTAAATACGCCATGCTATGCGCTGACACTAATGCCTCTTTTTCTTCCGCCAGCTGAATCACACAACGCTCAGCTCGCCGACACACCGTACGAGCCAAATGACTCATCGCCGCCGCCTGACTTCCTCCGGGCAAAATAAACTCTTTTAAAGGCGGCAATTGACGATTCATATGATCCATCCAAACTTCCAGTTGTTCGATATTTTGTTCAGTAATAATGCAATGCCCTGGAATACTTAGTTCACCACCAATATCGAATAATCGATGCTGTACATACTGCAGAATATCTCGGATATGATCAGATATCTGCTCACACAAAAGCAATCCAAGTACGCTATTTAATTCATCTACCGTCCCCATCGCTGCCACTCGGCGATGGCTTTTCGCAATACGCTGACCATTGCCTAAGCCTGTTGTTCCCTGATCTCCGGTCCGTGTATAAATTTTTGTTAATCGATGTCCCATCAATCTATTTTCCTACCATTGCGTTAACATCACCAAAGCAAATGCTTCGGTCATTTCTATTAAGGCACCTGCCGTATCGCCGGTGGTCCCTCCCAATCTGGTGCGCATTAAATGGCGTAAAACATAGGCGAACATCACAATCAGTAACAGGACAACAATCCCTTGCGATAAAACAAACCCTGCCACACAAACCGCTAATATAATTTTTGCTTGGGTACGCGGAATATACGTCGCATGCATGGCACCGATACCGTCGGCACGCACATAAGGCGTCGTTAAAAACAACCAAATGATTAACGCTCTTGCGACAAATGGCGCAACAACCAGATAGACGGGCAGACCATGCTCAATCACCACCACAAGACTGGCGTATTTAATCAGTAAGACAAGCACCACCACCACCACGCCCATGGGGCCACATTGAGGGTCCTTCATAATATGCAGCGTTTTTTCCCGACTACCATACCCCCCGAGCCAAGCGTCTGCACTATCGGCCAAGCCATCAAGGTGCAAAGCCCCGGTCACCATCACCCAAATCAGCAATAGCAAGGCACTTTGCAATATCGCATCCACGCCACTCAATAAATATTGCGCTAGAGTCAAAAGACTTCCGATGCAAAGACCAACCATCGGATAATACAACACCGAGCGCCCCAAATCTAACGGGCCAATATCATACTGGGCCGGCACAGGACAACGTGTTAACAACTGTACCGCAATGAAAAAAGGCCGTAGCATCACTGCTCGCACAGCGAAGCCGGTGATTTAATCGCGTGAGCAATACCCGCGACCACTAACGTCACCCCATCACACTGTTGGGCAATTATCTGATGTAATAAGCCGAGTTCATCACAATAAAATCGAGTCATTCGGTCCATCGGAATCAGTCCCATATTGATCTCATTACTTACGATGCTGATGGTACCTTGGCAGGCCGCAAATGCGGCTAACAAACGTTGCCGTTCAGTACGATAAATAGGCTCCTCAAATGGATTCGTGTCGCCCCATTGCTCATTTGACGCCCTCAGTAAAAAACTCGATAGCCACAACGTTAAGCAATCAACGATTAGATAATGCGCGGGATCAGCACAACGATTAATCACTTGCCCCACCGCTTGAGATTCTTCCACTAATTGCCAATTTTTTGGACGACGCTTTTGATGCAATGCAATACGTTCGCGCATCTCTTCATCCAAGGCGGTAGCGGTCGCAATATATACAACATCCAAACCACTCTGACCGGCTCGCTCTTCCGCAATCCGGCTTTTACCTGACCGCATGCCGCCCAATATTAACTCTTTCAAAGATACTCCTTAGCCCAATAATCCCAAATTAACTCTTTCACTCTCCACCGTGTTATTCACAGTTATACAAAACTGTCAAGCCCGACACAAGAATGATGCATAATTCAACTATTTTTTTTCAAAAAAAAATATTGCTTTGTTTTTAGATAGTTATATAAAACCAATCGGGCTGGCACAGCAATATAACCGTGCATAAATATTGATTTAACAAGTTATTCAAATTTAATCCACAAACTTATCCACAGGCTATATGAATCACTCAGTCTCGCCGATACACTGAATATTATCAATTAAGCGGCGACAACGGATACGATCAATTCATTATCAAATTTCACCGACTTACAGCCGTTACCTCACGAACTGGCTTTATCATGACCAATCACGCCCACATGAATAACAACACTGCACAGTCACAGGGGACCTGTATATAATAGTGAGATGCAAGAAATTCTAACGTTAGAGATCGCTGTTCCGGTCCCGCTCTATAAAACATTTGATTACCTACCTCCCGACGGTTATATCGAACAACATCTGCGTCCTGGCATGCGGTTCAGTGTGCCATTTGGTAGAACCACCACAGTTGGGTTACTTATTGATCTAAAAAAAAAACCACCGCCCAGTCACTACCAACTGAAAGCAGCCATCCGCTGCCTAGATGTAGAGCCCATCATTAGCCCGGAACACTTGCTTTGGATTCAGTGGCTCAGTGAATATTATCACTATCCTTTAGGTGAAACGATTTTCACCACCTTACCTAACATTTTAAAACGAACCAATGTTCAGGCTTCAGCCATAGAAACTCGCTGGTTTTTAGCCAATGAAATCAATGAAGAGCAACTGAGCAAGCTCAAACGTGCCCCTAAGCAAATCGCGTTTGTTCATTTATTGCGCCATACCCCTGATGGTGTCACGCGAAATACCCTGCAAACCCATGACAAAAACTGGGCAGGTACCATTCAAAGACTGGTGAAACGAGGTTTGGTGATAGAAAAATCACTCCCCGTGAACCAGGTCCAGCCACCGACCATCAACCCTCGTCGGTTAGTCCACCCTCCCCTGCCCACGCTCAATGATGCACAACAATCGGCGGTCGATCACATCGTTAACCAGCCCCATCAATTTCATTGTTTTTTATTAAATGGCGTCACTGGCAGTGGCAAAACAGAAGTCTATTTAAGGGTGGTAGAGCATACCCTCAAACAACACAAACAAGCGCTTATCGTTATCCCGGAAATTGGCTTAACGCCACAACTCGTTAAACGCTTTGAAGCGCGATTTAGTGCACCGGTCGCGTTAATGCATTCCAATCTTAACGAAACTGAACGCTGGCAAGCCTGGCAAAAAACGAAATTAGGTCATATTGCGATCCTGATTGGTACTCGCTCGGCTATTTTCACGCCATTTAAAGCCCTTGGTCTGATTATTGTTGATGAGGAACATGACAACTCTTTGAAACAGCAAGATAGCCTACGTTATCACGCACGGGATGCGGTCATCCTACGCGCCCAACGTCACAATATTCCCATATTGCTGGGCTCTGCCACGCCTTCTTTTGAAAGCCTCATCAATGTACAAAAAAAGCGCTACACCGCCTTGGACTTGCCCGATAGAGCCGGCCTCGCTCGCAAACCCACCATCGATATCTTGGATTTGCGAGGCCAAACAATGACCGCCAATATCTCCGTCGCCTTGCTCAACATCATGGGACAACACTTACAACGCCAAGAACAAGTCTTGCTTTTTTTAAACCGGCGAGGGTATGCGCCGACCTTAATTTCTCACGAATGCGGCTGGATCATGGAATGCCATCGCTGCGATAGTCACATGACTATCCATAAAGCGAAAAAATTAATACGTTGCCATCACTGCGGCTACACCAAGACATTGCCCAAACAATGCCCAAGCTGTAGCAGCCTGGATTTGCGCGGCCTTGGCAGTGGCACAGAAAAAATCGAAGATATCTTGACCGCACATTTTCCTGAGCATGATGTCATCCGTATCGACCGTGACACCACCCAACGAAAAAATGCCTTACAGAACTTATTAGAAAAAATCAACACCGGCAAAAGCCAGATCATTATCGGCACCCAAATGCTAGCCAAGGGACACGACTTCCCTAATGTCACCTTAGTTGGCCTATTAGATGTTGACCAAGGACTGTTTGGTAGCGACTTTCGATCCAGCGAAAAAATGGCACAACTGATCACCCAGGTGGCAGGCCGTGCCGGCCGAGGCAGCAAAGCAGGACATGTGATTATTCAAACTTATCACCCAGAGCACCCCATGTTAAATCGACTGATTAAAGAGGGGTATAGCGTGTTTTCCCATTATGCCTTACAAGAACGACAAGTGACCGCCCTGCCGCCCTTTACCTTTGCCGCGTTATTCCGCGCAGAAGCCATCACTGAAACATTACCCATCGACTTCTTAAACCAACTCAAACAACTATTGGCTAATCATCTCGATCAATTTCAAGGAAGCTGCCTAGGCCCAGTGCCTTCCCCTATCGAAAAAAGAGCCGGCAAATACCGTGCGCAACTCCTTATTCTTAGCGACAATCGCCAATCCATACATCAATTGCTACACGCTTGCATTCATCACATCCCAACACTTCCGCTCGCAAAAAAAGTGCGCTGGAATTTAGATGTGGACCCCCATGACATGCTTTAGCAAGACTCACCCGACATTATGATGCCACATTATAACGATAGAACAATTTTTTTATTTGGGTTTTTGTTTGCTGTTTTTGCACCTCAATCACAATCTCGCCATGAAACTTCTCCGCCTCATCGCCGTTTTTTTTGGATATAAAAATTTCAAACGTGCCAATACCCAATGCATCTAACCCATTTCTAGTCCAAATCAGATCTTTGATGTCAATCTGGCGCTGGTCCGTGCTGTTAAACAAGCTCTCATAATCATCTCTGATTTGCTTTCGGTTAAAACTTCCATTAGAGACAGCATTTGCCACAAACAAATCAGAAAATTCATCAATTTCACCCGTCTTATATGAACGCGTTAAAAAAATAATTAACTCTTTTAAGTCCTCATCTGTCGGTGCAGCAGCCATCCCCGCCTCAGAGATAGGTATATTTTCTATTGGCTCTACCATTCGAGCAGGCGATTGACGATTTATCGATCGCTTGAGCATCACAACCCTTGAATCACTTCGCTTAGCAAGCTCAATTTCTGACGAAACACTGGCTGAATTAGTTTTACGAGGGGTAATAGTGGAATGAGGAATGTTGACGGCGATTGTTGGTTCGCTGTTTGATTTTTTGATTTTTTCTGTTTCTTCTTGAGTTCCTGTGGTTGGTTTTGACTGTTGATTGAATTCAGCCTGAATGGCGTTATCTGCCTTTTTCGTCGTGTGTTGCTCGATATTTTTTTGAGACTTTGTTTTTTCTGAAAAATACTTGGCTCGTGAGGGATCGAGTGGATCAATATCAAGTGGCTTCGCATGGCTCGTGACAGGCGGTAGCGACTCGACACCCTCATCGTCATCAAACGCGGGCTCTTCAGGTAGCACCCTTCCTAGCATGGCACTTTCAGACAGGTTAGAAACTGACTCCGGCAGCTCGGATGACGCTATCGTGTCATACGATCCATCGCGCTCTTTTTCTACGATGGCTACGCTTTCCGCTTGTTTTGCTGCAAAAGTGGGTTGTTTTATCTCTTGTTTCACATTGTCGCTTAGCAGCACGCCGCTATCAGTCGATAGCCGTGCTTGTTGGTAACTATTTTTTGAAAGAATAAAAAACACAAGAATCAGCACAAGAATCATACTGATTAAGACGACTAACCATTTTTTAATGTGCGCGAATCGCGAATCGTGAACAGCAATATCATTAACCGCGCTTTCCAATAATGGTGGCGTATTTACCGGAATATCCACCATTTTTTTGTCTAACGGCGTCTCTTCCTCATCCACATGAACGACATTGGGTTTGTCATCGTTATCATTCAATGCTTGCTGCAAATCATAAACATCCACATCAGGAGATTTTTCGAGCTGAATTTCCTCTAATAATTCTTCACTAAATTTTTTTAAAATCGAATAATCAACAAACCCCTTCCCTTCCAGATAGATAAATAGCAGCAAGCGATCAAAAAAAGAATTCACTCGGCGTGGAATGCCTTTAGTTGCTTGATAAACAAACGCATAGATTGCATCATCAAAACTCGGCTGGCCACTCCACTCGCCTTTCTCCAAACGATGCATGACATAGGGCTTGATTTCATGCCGCTCCAATGCCGTCAATTCACAATGAACAAAAGTTAATTGATATTGCTCACGCAAATCATCAAGATTAAAAAATTCGTCGAGCTTTTCATGACCGACAAGAATTATTTTAAAAAATGACATCACGCTGCGATTTTCCGAAACTAACCCAACCAAAAAGTTGATGTCTTCAGTGGATAAGCGTTGTGCGTCATCAATGATAATCAGAATATGTTTATCTTGCTCAGCGCTGGCCAATAGAATTTGTTCAACACTTAATTCCGTCGCTTGATCATGCGCTGATAATTTCCATCGATTATTTAGCTCAGCTTCCAGCGTTTTCTCTAGCTCTGTAACATTAGCTCGATTAATCCGACAAATGGTGGTTCCGGGGACGATAGCCGCCTCGGCGACCTGGCGCATCAAGGCTGTTTTCCCTGTTCCCGGAAAACCTGATAGGATAATAATACCTTGATAATCTTGTATCGCGTTCGTCAAACAGGCTAACGCGTCAACATACCCTTTCCCAGAAAAACACATGTCGGGCTCAGGCGCTAAGCGAAATGGGGCTCTCTTTAATCCAAAGTACTGTTCGTACATTCTATTACCTTAAAAAATATATCAAGCAAAGCAAAAAATCGTATGTAGCACGCCTGGGTAGGATAAATCCTACATTATTTACCTTTGTTATTTTGATAAACAGTAATGTCTCGCCCCAACGAGAAACCCACTTTGTAACGAACCACTCAAACAATCAATTTATTTTTTTGTGAGTTTAAATAAAACTTAGTAAATAATCTATAAATAAAATTTTTACCACGGCTGACAAGACGAAATAATTTGAGGTAATGCCTTTTAACAACATCTTCATTCAATGCCTGACAATGGGATCATCTTTTTCTTACGGATCACCTAAAATCTCGATCACGGTACTTGGTAAAATTCGCTTTATTACACCGACACAGCTACTGACAAAACACCACCACTCACTCGACATCAACACTCCCAAGCCACTACCGTAACAGCACCGTTGTCAAAGATAGCTTTCTCCAAAACGATTTATTTTTCAATTGTGTTTGTTTGGCACACAACATTCACCCTCCAAAATAACAGCGCTTGCCTTTACCTCTCTTTTCGTACA
>VAPK010711881.1_pt1 | contig 11292 bp, 6 predicted proteins | sample 3395031 | NCBI WGS metagenome assembly VAPK01 (sample SAMN08290443, study PRJNA428436) | hydrothermal vent metagenome | isolation source: Deep-sea hydrothermal vent chimney 1 | place: Pacific Ocean: Juan De Fuca Ridge
ATACTACTAACATAATCAAAACCTGCTTCAGCTCCTGCTTGTAAATTAACTCTGTAAGTTAAAATAAGAGTATCGCCAGCAGGAATATCAATACTGTTGTCACCATTACCCCGCCCCCAGATTAACGGTCCATTTGGTGAATTAGTGGGTGTTGCATTGAATCCAACTACAGGAACTCCACTGATAGTAGCGGTAGGAGTAAAACTAGCGTAAAGCCCAAGATCAGCAGGTAAGGTATCGATGATATTAACATCGTAAGCAGTGGCATTTCCTGCTGCGTTTGAAATGGTAACTAAATATTCAATTATGTCACCACTGGTAATAGGCAATGCAGTAACTGGAGTTGATGATTTTGTTAACGTTAATACTGATTCAGTAACCGTCTGTATAGGTGTTGTATTAATTAATGCTTCAGTCGCAGCTGTTTCGCCATTGGTATAATTTGTTATCACTTGATTTTGTAAATTATTACCTCGGTTTGTGGTTACACTATTATCAATCCGGGCGTAGTAATTTATGGTGATTCTTGGCGTGATACTCGGCGCACCCGTTGTATCGTCTTCTGTTGCAGTAACAACGGTACCGAAATTCCAGGTAATTATATCTTTCGCACCATCTACAGGAGCGGCACTGATTAAATTAGCTTCAGAAGGAGCAAGGCCACTGTTTATCGTCGCAACACCAGAAAAAGTATAAGTTATATCATAAGTCGCATTATTTTCTAAAACATAACTTATATCTGAAAAATTTAAATTATCATTAACAACTAAATTATTTGTCGTACCTTCTGGTAAGTTAATAACTATTTGGTAGTTTTTATGTACACCAACTTCAGGTAGTTGTGTTGGATCTAAATCAGTTTTAGTAACTGTAACAGCAGGAACGGTGCTACTTGTTGTTGCTGTGGTTTCATGATCATTAATGGCATCTGCAGCATTAGGGATAACACCATTACGCATTCCTGTCGTACTACCATCAGCTCCAATTAAACCTGTTGCATTAAGTGCCGTACTTTGGCCAGGTAAAGATTGCCATCTTGCCTGAATCGTATTATCTAAAACCTCGAGTGGTTGTGTAGCAAGATCAACGCTAATCTCAAAAGTAAACGTTTTTGTATCACCAGGTGCAATCGCATAATCAGCATTCCCTGTATTCCAGCTAAATAATGGGCGATTTGCACCAAAAGTTACAATGTCGACAGTATCTGGTGGATCAGTTCCTCCTACATTATTTAAAAATGTTAAATTACTTACTGCATCAAGATCATCAAATACTTTTAAGTTATATGCTGTGGCAGTACCTGTATTTTCCGCAGTTACAGTTACAGTTATTACATTAGCAGCATCATGGTTTCCAGCTTCATATGTTTTTGTTAATACAATGTTTGGTTCCTGAACAAGCACATCAAGCTGACTATATGCTTGTGTTATTAAAGTACTCGCTTCATTGATATAGCTAAGAACAGCATTTGTACTTGCTCCACCATTACTAATAACATCAGTATTATTTACCCCAGCACTGTTATCAACACGCGCAATAAAACGCACAGAAAAATCAAATAACGAGTTTCCAGAGGCATCCGTTAGTTCTTGATTACCAAAATCCCATTCAACCAAATTATTGGTACATGTTGGTGTTATTGTTCCACCGGGAACAAAACCCGCATCACTATGCGGTGCAGCATCTAAATTAACATCAGGTGCTTCAGTACAACTTATCCCTGCAGGTAGTTCATCTCGTATTTTAAAACTTCTAAGATTGGCTACAGGAATTAAAGTACGTAATTGATACTCAATTTCTTCACCAACCGAAACCTTTTGTGGATTACCCCCAAGTGCAGTATTGGATAACCGAGTAATAGCTTTCGGTTGATTTTGTAGCGGTAATATTTGTACTGTTGCTGAATCAGAAGCATCGTCATAAAAACGTGCTCCACCTACTTCACCTGTATTACTTTCAGTTAGTGGCGCGGGTTCGGTTTGATTACCTGATTGACCTGCCAAACTATCGTAGGTGACTGATACATTATTTACGAGTTGTTGTAATGGTGCTATTTCATCATCAGGGTTAACTCTGTAATAAAGATTAACAATACCGCCCGGAATGATTTTTTCTAATGCAGTGCTATGGGTATGTGAAAAAGTCAGCACTGCTGGCACGGGTGTAAGTGGTGTTAATACATTTTCACTGATAGTTCCTTCAAATCCAGCACCTGCCTCATCTGTATCACCATCACCATCATTGTCTAAGTTATCCGTACCACCAGAATTAAACGGTTCTACCAACATTAAATCACTGGCATCGAGAGTATCGGTTACAACCACATTATAAGCTGGAGCACGTGCGACAAGAGGGCTACCACTTTCGTCTTCGTTTTCAACTCTAATACGGTACACATAAGAATCTTGGGTATCGCCATTCGTTATCGTGCTTGCAAATGGTGTACATGCAGCACCCGAACCTGTACCACTTAGGGTTTCGTTACATACTTCTTTTGTTACAATAATTCTGGGTTCAGTGATAGTTAAATCAACTGTACGTATTGGTGCAGCTGGATAACCAACAGTACTTGGCCCCAAAGGAAAAGATACATCACCACTACCATCGTTAAATATTGCATCAAAAGTAGAAACGAGTACATTACTACTAATAGCAGTATGAACATTAGGTGCTGCACGTAAATCTTGTTGATCATTTAAAATCCGAGTCGTAGCATCAACCCTAAACCATTTATCTTTATCTGTTATACGGGTCACCTGATTAAACGTCCAATCAAAGTCCTGATCGTATAAAGGTACTAAAGCAGGAGGATTTAAACTAAAGCCAGTTATTTCAGTATCACTTGCTAGAGCTGGATCAGTTGAAGAGATATAAGCTTGACCAAGTGGTATATCATCAACCACCTGAACTTTTTCTACAGCTATATAGGAGAATCCAGGCGTTTCAAAACCGAACCAACCACCTGTTTCAATATGAAAGGTACACTCTTCACCAATTTCCACAAAAGCTTCTTGTCCACCCACGGGTGGATTATTTTCAGAGCAATTACCTACTTGTTCTTTTGTAAGATTAAAACCAATTACTTTTGCGCGTACACCATCTAAAGAATAGTTGTTTGCTCTGTTATCAATTTGTCCTCCATTACCTGTTGTTGACACAGTTGGAAAATCTAACAAAGCGCCGCCTGATGAGTAAGGTGTTAATAATGTACCGCTGCCGGTTAACGAATTATCACTTAATAGAATTTCACCGACTACATCAGCGCGGAATGTAAGATCATCTTCATCTAACCTATCTTGACCATTTAAATCTGATACTTGTACTTTCACTACTTCAAAAATAAATGACTCCGTTGAACCAGGCCCAATAGTGCCTCTATCACATAAATAAACAGATGCGTAATCACTAGCAGGAGGTATATCACTAGGAACATCCCAAACTTCTAACGTTGGTGGATTACTAGTAAGAGCACAATTATTTGGAACAGTAACCACTTCCATTGTCGCGCCAAATGTTACATAGGCTTGATAGTTATCTGCATTAGCACCACCGTTATTTGTTAAGTCTACTTGCAAAGGTAAATTTTGATTAGGATCATTCGTTAAGATAAACACTGCAGATGCCGGGATAGATATATCCAAATCTTCAGGAAAAGCATCAAAAAGATCGTTGTTATACGTTAATGTTTGAAGAGTGCCATTACAAAAATTATTGAATGTGACAACAAGATCGTTACTAACTTGATCAGTTGTAGCTGTATTGTGAACATTATCTGGATCATGGCCACCGATTATTTCAGGTGTGGTATCTAGATCAGCCAACACATCAAAATGATTAGATTCAATCATAACCACTCTAAACCTAATTATCGCTGTATCGCCGTGGCGCAAAACATTAAACTCATCACTACCAGGAGTAGTACCTGAGTCAATTACGTTTCGTGTTGAGCTTGTCAATGTAAAGTTAGGAGCTGTATTGTTAAGTGGACTTGCTGGAGCAGCAGGATTTGTCCAATTTAAAGTATCAACGCGACCATCATAATTTCCATAAGCATAATTCATTGCTAACGTTGGTGTGAAGGTTGGGTCAACCACATACTCAGCAGGTAATGTATTTGTTAAATCAAGATTTTTTACACTACCACCTGAATTATTGGTTATTGTAATCGTCATCAAACCACGACTACCAATAGGATTATTAGTATCCAGTCCAGTTAATGCACGTGTAACTTGTAAACCAGCGTTGTTTACAAAAGAACTTAAGTTTGCGATTGAAGTACCAGCACTTACACTTGCTGATGTTTGCGAAATGCCACCAGCGGTACCTTCAACTCCACAACCCCACTGCACGTCACTCACAGTATTTGTTGAATTAGCATCACAAGAATTCAATATTTTTCCTACAAGAAAAATATCTGTACTTCCTCCAGCTGTAATATCAATTTCATACCCATCAAATGATAATCCCATATCTCCAAATGGATCCATCACAACATAATCTGATAAACTGTTACTTGAAGCAAAGCAGTCAGGGTCGGCAGCACCATTAGCATTTGCAATCGTAAGAGCATCACTCTCTAGTGGACAAGCATAGTTAATCTGAAAATTAGTTCCTACCAAAAAATCATCAAACCTTAAATCCTGCAAATCTGCCAGGCCAGCATTATTTATTCGAATTCGCCAAATCACATCATCATTGATGTTGCCATAAACATTAGTTGAATAGCCGCCTTGATCAGCATCTACATTTCGGCCTTGTTTAACAACACTGGGGGCAGGTTCATGAATTGGCAAAGTAATCGAGGTTGATACTGAGCCATCTAGATTTGTATTATCTAATGGGCAAAAGTCAAAGTCTGCCGTTGCTTGAATACCTCTATCGATGTTTACCAAGTTTTCTTCAAAACCTGATCTGCTTCGTACCTGAAAAATTATTTCAACAAAATTATGAGGATGATTGTTCGTACCGTTGATTGATGCTAAATCTGCGATTTCAGATGTGGTCCAAGTTAATGTATCACCACCAGTAATAACAGGATCTAAACCTGCGCCAGTTTGAGTTGGGCCAACAACAGGAACAAATTGAGTCGAACCAGGGACATATTCTAATTCATTTGAATTAAAGACATGTTGAATAACAAAATCTGCCATGTCTTTGTCAGTGGGATTTGTGACGACAATACGAACCTGACCGACACCACAAAGTTCACAATAAGTGTTCGTGGTGCCACTGATGTCGTACGAAATTATGCCTGAAATGTCGCTGGGATTACTGTTGCAATTTACGTTATCAGCGAATAACGTTTCTAACGGCATCGCAAGGCCCACAACGATACAAATCATTTTTAAGAAGCGCTGGGCTTGCTTTTTAAGCTCGATCATAAAACACTTTAGTTACTGATTAATATAGATATTTTAGCTCAAAATCAGTAGCTTAACTCTGATATTCATCACACTATGATGCTGGTAAGAAGTCGATGGGGTACAAAATTGTGACCTTGGGCACACCTTTTTTTGCACCGAAATTGAAGCGTTTTACCCGCTCTACAATTTTTTTAGATAAGAGGGCTGAATCCAGATCTGTTGACTCAACTTTACACTTAGAAACTTTACCATTTGGTAAAATTGTAATGCGGAGAACCATTTTTCCCTGCAGGGTTGGATTCTTTCGAAGCTCACGGTTATATATTCTGTAAAGCGTGGCTTTATAACGGTCAAAGACAATTTGGATCTCTTCATCGGTACGGGATGGTCCGGGGCCTGAACTTAATGGCCTGTCATCTGCTGCTGCCGTACCAATTGCACTGGTTACACGCGAGAACTTAACCGAACCAATTTTCCCACCAGCTCCACCAACATCGCGACTCAATGATGACGAATTAATACCACCACTTCCTGTTTGTGCCTGGGCTAATACAAGAGACCTTGTGGTAGATTTGGCCTGTGAGCCTTGTTTCGACAGTTTCGCATTTGCACCTAATTTAGCTTCACTGGCATCATCCATTAAATCAGCAAAGTTATTTTTAAAGGCAAGCAAACCTGATTTCTCTGCTTTCTTACGTGCTTTTTTTGTTTCTTCTTTAGACGGTTTCTTTTTCTCTGCTAATTTAGTTTCTTTCTTCGGCTTAGGTTTTGGTTGTTTCTTTTTAATAAATTTAGCGATACGTTCTGGAACTTTGATTACTTCTTCTTTATCCGGAATGGGTAATTGCCAGCCTGGAATTATTAATGCAAATAAAATAGTGTATAGCAGTGCAACTAAAAGATATTTTCTAAAGCGTTTTTCATCTTTACCCTTATTATCCCAGGGCATAACCGATGCACGATATGGACGAGGTTCGTACTCTCTGTTGATGACAAAAAAGTTTTTACTTTCAGCCTGATTTTGGATTTCTGTTTCAAGCTCTTCTTTTAAATAAGCGACCTCATAACCTGCATCTACAACCCGCTTTTCCAGTTTGATTTTTTTATCACGAACAATATCAATTTCATCATTAAAAGCTTTAGCTTTTATATGCAAACCTTTGACATGTTCAAGCAGTTCATCTTCAGTGGTATATTTTTCCTGCCAAAAAAGTTTACCCGCTCCTAATTCATGTAACTCCTCAAGCTTTTCACTAATATCTTCTAACCGTTCATATATTGAGATCTGTGCAGAGGCACTCTCAAGCTCTTTTTCGACCAGAGAAAGTTCCTGTTTTAATTTTTCACGTTTGGCTTCAGCAATACCAATCTTGATAGTAATGTTTTTCTGTTCTGGGGAAACGGCAGAATTCACAGTAAGAACACTAACTCTGAGACGCTTTTTGAATCACAGCCAATGAAATTTTTCCATAGCCTGCGCTAGTGCATGTTGACATTATTTTTTTCAGGAATTTGAATGGAATTTTTTTATCTGCCAGTATCGTTACCTCTTTACTTTCTGCTACAGCCTTAGTACTAATACCAATGACTTTTTTTCTTTGTTCTATTAATTTATTTCTTAAACTAACAACAATATCTTTTTTCGACAAAAGCAAGTCTCTTGTTTTCATAATCGGCTGACCCTGAAGAAGAATCACCTCAGGAGAAACAAAAATAACAATCGTTTCACGTGGTTTTGATTCCACCACAGAATTAGGCAATGTTATATCTTTTGGGTTTGTTAATACTTCGGTAGAGGATGAATTAGTTAAAAGAAAAAACACCAGAATAGTAAATACATCCATCAAGGAGACCAGGCTTAAACCCGCAATTTTCTTTTTATTGCGCGACATGCGCTTCATGCGTCTTGAACCTTTCATTATGGCGCATCTCCAACTGAAATATTTGTGAATAAAATCATCTTCTCGGGAGTAACAGCAGGCCTGATTTGTAAATCTATTAACGTTTCATTACGTTTGGGTATTACCTCCGCACTACGCACCGCATCCATAATCTGAACTAAATATTCATATTCAATATCAGGCTCCATTAAAACAACAGCATCTGTTTTATCCGGATAATTCTTTTTAATTTTCTGCAAATATTTCGATAAAGTTGCAATGTCATATTTGTTGTCAATCTTCTTCATACTAGCGACAACGCCTTTACCATTGCCTATTTCAATACCTTTTTTACGAACAATAACTTCCAATGTGAGTTTTGGCTTATCCTGCACGCCGCCGCCTCCGGTGGGAACATCCAGTTCCAAAACTGTGACACGAGAGAAAACCGCAGAAATCAAAAGAAATGGAATCAATACAACCATTAAATTCAGGAATGTGGTTATATCGAGTTCAGGAACTTCCTTATCTTTTCTTCGATAATGATGTCGTCTGGCCATAGTTTGTTTTATCCCTGACGTTTAGCCGATTCAGAAATAATATTTAAGGTTTTAACCGAGGCCATTTCTAAACTATCAATAATCTCACCTGTTTTAGAGGTTAAATAGGTATGAGTAATCAATAACGGTATCGCAGCCATTAAACCAAATGCGGTTGTATTCATTGCAACGGATATACTTGCCGATAGCAGATCCGCTTTTTCCGCAGGATTAGCATTGGCTACAGCAGTAAAGGCTTCGATCAACCCCATGATCGTTCCCAACAACCCGAGTAGAGTTGAAATATTTGCGAACAAGGCAACATAAGGCGTACGCTTTTCAAGCTGTGGGATAATTTCCATCATACTTTCTTCCATCGCGATTTCTATATCATCGCGACGACGTACAGCACCTTCACGCGCCAGCCCCATTCCTAACAGTTGACTAATAAAAGATTTATCTTCGGATGTCATCTCACGAGCTTGATCAAAATCACCTTCGACCATGACGGGATGTAACTTATCCCACATTTTTCTGTTCTTCCCTCGAGTAGCCGCTAAAACGACAGTACGTTCTACTGCGATCGCGCTACCAACGGCAAAAACAATAAGAATGGGATACATAAAAGTACCCCCTGCCTGAACAAATTCTACTATCGTATAAAGAAAATCCATAAACTAAACCCTCACACCTGTACTTTTAACTATCACAATTATTTATCTATACTGATTTCGTAAAAATTCAGCTCCCGAATAAAAACATCCTTATCAACAGGATGAAGCCCCTCATTGAGGAGACTGGAATTTAAATCTGTTTCTAAACCTAAATCGGAACTACGCCATGGAACAATATATAATGACTTTGGCGTATCTTTATTACCAATAATAGAAATCCCCGATAAAGTCTTGGCGTTATCCTTTTTCTTTTTTTCTGCATAACTCATTTGATTTATCACGAGCAATAACAGAGTTATTAATACAATTTTATTAAACAATACCATTACTGTCCTACCCGACGTTTCAAGTCAACTAACCAGATTTTTACTTCTTTATCGTTTGGCTGAAATTTCAAAAAGATTTCATAATGCGAAATTGCACACTCCAAATCGCCCATAAAAAGATCACATAAAATTCCTAAATTTTTTCGCGCCGGTAAAAATTGCGGGTAAACCTTGATTAGTTTTTCATAGGTCCTTTTAGCATCTGAGAAACGACCTGTTTTTCGGTAAAGTAATCCAAGCTCATTATTCGTAACAGGATGTAGAGGGTTAATTTTTTTCGCCCGAAGTAATATTTTTTCTGCTTGCTGCATTTTTCCTGTTTCTGAATAAGCGATAGCCAGGTTAATATAAGGCGCACTGTGCTTATTCGTTTTATCCGTGACTTCAACCAGCAGTTCAATTGCCATTTTGTAATTTTTAGCATTCATCAATTTAACGGCTTGATCAAACTTGTCGCTCAACTCAGTATCGATGCCATATTCTTCTGAAATAACAATGTCATCGCTTTCAATAACAATGTTATTTTTGTTCGTTACACACGCTGCCAGCAGCAGTGTAATTAGAAAAATAAAACACTTTTGAACATTTAATAGTCTGCTTTTAAACATAATAATATTTACGGTAATGAATTTAATTCAACTTTATTGGTTAATCACTAATAAACGCATATTTTACGCTTAAACGTTAAATTCTAAATCTTAATTAAGTTTATCTTATTTATCAGCTCAAGCGTCTAAATATATGATTTTATTGCTATTAATGAGAAATATGTCACTAATTTCTTTCCACTCATCAACGCGGTGACACTCTATATTTCGGTCACAAATAGAATTGCTTTAACTAATATAGTCGCTAGTGTGAACTGGCTTTCAATTTGAAGATATTCTTTAAAATCAGCTTGAATAAGCCGATTATTTATACGTATTTATTTTGAGACTCAAGCAAATCTATTTAGTCTGTTTTCCTGATTCAGATGGTGTATTTTCTGTGTTATTTGGCCTGGACTGGCCCTTTTCAGAAGCAATTTTCTCTGCTTCGTTTGAAATATCGTCTAATTCATATTGATATTGCATTATCGAGTCTATAACACCGGTACTCAACTCAGATTTAGCGTAGCGTCCAGGTACCAACGTCGCCAATTTCGCTAAACTTTTTTCAATCCATTTGCTGTAAACACCGGCTGAGAGCAACTCCAGGTTTTTCTTGTGAATATTGATGCCCTTTTCCTCAAATGGGTAAGCCTGATCCTCAAGAATTAAATTATATTGTTCCAATTCAAGTTCATTAAGTTTTTTCGGACGCTCAGATTCTAATAATGCCCGGCTAAAGTGATAATAAGTTTCAGCGATATAATATGTCGCTGCCGCCGTTACATCACCAACATGGTAATCGACCAGCTTATTATATTTACGAATATTTCTTTTCAGCTTCTTTTTCTTTTTCGCTAAATTACGTTTAAATGGTCGCTTAAGTTTTATCGCCACAAGCTGATCATATATTGGCTCAATAATTGTTAAAGAAGCAATACCAGCCAGGTAACGGGTACGTTCTGTTCTTGCCGATCCTGCTTTCGCATCAGCTTTAATAATATATTTAAGTGTTTTTAAATGTTTTTTATGCTCATTATTTTCTTTATAAAGTTCAGCAATACTTGCATGTATTTCGAGAGCTTCCTCAAGTGGCTTGGGGAAATATTTCACATAACGCTTATATATACGTAAGGTATTTTTTTTATCTGGTATTTTTTTATACAGCTCAGCGGCAATTTGCAAGGACTCACGCTGAATAGTACGAGTTTTAGCCTGCGCAAAAATACGCTCGAATTCATTTGCTGCTTGTAAATATTTTTTATCTTCTCTATATACATAAGCAATTTTTTTAGTGACTTCAGTCTGAAATTTATGCTTTGGGTATGTTTTTCTAAACGCAATTAATACCGCTGCGGCTTTTGGCCAGTCTTTTAATTTTATCAGCGCTGTTGCTGCATCATATTCAGCAGTAGAGAGAATCTTTGAACCCGGTGCTAATTTTTTTATTCTTAAAAAATGATCGGCGGCAACTCTGAATTTAGATAATTTATTTGCGACTTCACCCTGTTTATAAACAGATGCAGCTAGATTCTCTATTAGCTTTTTACGTAAAGATTTATTTTTACTTGGCATTTTTAACACATTAATATATGCCAATTCTGAATCTTTAAATTTAAGAAGATCAAATGAAGAATAGGCAATTACCAGCCAGGCTGAACGGCGAAGTGATTGTTTAGATTTCGGATACTTTTTGATCAGTTGATGTGCAGTGTTAATCGCTAACTGGAAATCTTTCATTTCATAAAGATTATCAGCGGCAGAAGTCAGTATCACAGCAGCCTTTTTATGTTTCGGGAACACATCAACAAAAGTTAACGAAATACGAATAACTTCACGTTTAACTTTTCTTTTTTGATGTTGAGAAACTCGTTTTAAATGCTCTCGATATGCATAAACAGCAGCATAACCTGCTTTTGATGA
>VAPK010708915.1_pt1 | contig 11291 bp, 15 predicted proteins | sample 3395031 | NCBI WGS metagenome assembly VAPK01 (sample SAMN08290443, study PRJNA428436) | hydrothermal vent metagenome | isolation source: Deep-sea hydrothermal vent chimney 1 | place: Pacific Ocean: Juan De Fuca Ridge
ACTGGAGAAAGCAAGCATTCTTTTAATTTGATGCTGACGCATAGCAGCCATTTCGGCAATCAACATTGTAATAACTCCCATTACAATTAGAAATTCAAATACCGCGTGGAAGTTGAACATAATAAAAATAATTCTCATCAAAGCATAAATGGAAGCTTTTACAACAATTCCTCCGAATACAGCACCAACCGGTGAAGGAGCTTGAGAGTAAGCATCCGGTGCCCAGCCGTTTAACGGAAACATTTCCGATTCAATTCCAAAACCGACAAGGAATAAAATTAAAATAAATATTTTTGTCTGTGGAGCAACACTCGCCATTTTTAAACCGATATCGGCAATATTTAATGTGCCCGTGCTCGTGTAAATAAGCATTACGGCAATTAAATAAAACGTTGACGAAAACGAACCGATTAACAAATATTTGAAAGCCGCTTCCGCTCCGTCTTTATCACGTAAAAATGCGGTTAGTGCAAATGCTGCAATCGAAGTAATTTCTAGAAAGACGAACATGTTAAAAATATCACCGGTAAGCATAATTCCGGTTGAACCGGTAATAAGCAGCATAAACAACATATAATATTTTTCAGCCGGTTCGCGAATTATAAATTTATAGCTGTAAAGCCAAATTACAAATCCTATAATGGTTACCATTGCAACCAAAAATGCAGCAAGCGGTCCGTAATACAATGAAATTCCAAACGGGGCTTTAAATCCCGCAATAACTTCAACGATAGGATGTTTTAGAGCAATTGGATAAAGGTAAATGGAAACATAGGATAAATAAAGAAGCACAACTCCCGGAATAATTTTAACGGATTCTTTAAAAAATCTTCCTGCAATTGGAATTAAAAAAGCAGCAAATAACGGTATTGCAATAAAATGTACCGGACTAAAACTCATCTATTCACCCTTACCACTTCAGTTTTCTAATTTTGTTAATATTTAATGTTTTATGGTGGTCATACAAGCGAATAACCAAAGCAAGCGCCACTGCAGTAACACCAAGCCCAATTACAATTGCGGTTAATACTAAAGCCTGCGGAATCGGGTCAACCATTTTATCAGCCGTTAATCCCGGCATCGAAAATATTGGAGCAGTGCCGTTTTTAATATATCCCAACGAAATAAGAAGTAAATTTACTCCGCTATCAACAATTGATAAGCCTATAACGATTTTAATAATGTTCTTTTTTGTGAGAACGGCGTAAATACCAATTAAAATCAGCAGTATGGCAGATATGTAATAGACCATTTATTTTAACCTACTTTATCGTTTTTAACATATTGTCTAAAAGCCCTGTGAGTTCGGCACCTACTTTAAATCCAACGGCAATATAAATTATAGGAATTATTCCGGCACTGAAAACAGTGTTCGGTGTTCCGAGCGGGAGAAAATTTTGCAAAAATGAATTCCCCCAAATTAATCCGCCAAATCCTACTAACACAAAAACCAACCCGGCAATTGACTCTAAATAAGTCAAAGCTTTATGGCTTACTTCAAAATAACGGTACGACATAAACATCAGTAAAACACCGGTAGCTATAATTGCGCCACCCTGGAACCCCCCACCGGGCGTTAAGTGTCCGTGTACAAACACATAAGCCCCAAGCAAAATAACAAGCGGATAAAGTATGTGAGCACTTATTCTTACAATAAGGCTGGCATGCTGCAGTCTTCTTTTTTTGCCTCTTTTGTCGTAAAGAATTGCACCCAAACCAAGCGAAGCAATAAACAAAACGGTAACTTCACCAAGTGTATCAAAACCACGATAACTAACAACAATTGAAGTAACCGTATTTACAGCACCTGTTTGTGATACTGTATTATTTAAATAGTATTGACCTACATTGTTTCTTTTTTCCCCAAAGGGGATTTCTGAAAACACTGAAAAAAGGTAATATCCTACAAATGCAAGTATAAGAATGGCTGTAACTTTTCTCATTTTTCATACCTTTCGGTTTTTTTAATTGCAATAACAAAAATGATAGTGGAAAGAGCAACGCCAATGGCAGCTTCAGTTAAGGCAACGTCAGGAGCCTGAAGCAAGTAATAAAAGATAGAGAGAATAACGCTAATTGCAGATGTACCAACTACGGCAAGAATCAAATCTTTTTGCTTTATTGAAAACAATGCAGCAACGATTAGGATTACCGCCAAAACATAAACCATCAAAGTTAGGATACTCATATTTCGTCCTCTTCAACTATTGGAACTTCGGAATATGTGTCTATGCCGTTCGGGTCATTCATAAAAGGTTTATGTCCGCTTTTGTAACTTCCTCTTCCGAGTGCGTGCGAACTAATAGGGTTTGAGATTGCGAAAAACACGGCTATTATTAAAGTCTTCCAAAACCATTCAGGCTGTAATAGTCCAACGCCGATAATTGTTCCCAATGCACCAATTGTAGATGCTTTTGTTCCTGCTTGTAATCGAGTAAAAATATCAGGCATTCTGTAAATACCAAGTGCTCCGAGAAACAAAAATATTACGCCAACGCTTACAAATAAATATCCGAGATATGTAAGAATCATAAACCACCTTCTATGTAGCGAGCTAAAGTTAAAACACCAACAAACGATAAAACGCCATAAATTAAGGACACATCTATATAAATATATCTTTGAAACATATAGCCGAGTAAAACCAAACCTGCCGTGGTTATTGTAGTTAAATTATCAAGAGCAATAATTCTATCAGGTGCCGTAGGACCAAGCACACCGCGAACCGCTGCAAGAATTGAAGCTAAAACCACAACTCCGAGAAAAATAATCATCATCCGAATATTTCCTTCAAAATATTTTCAAAATTTGCACCGATTTCATTAAATATTATTTCCGGATCTCTTGAAACCACATCTATCCAATGAATGTAAAGTTTATCGTCAATTATATCTACTGTTAATGTTCCCGGGGTAAGTGTGATTGAATTTGCCAGAAAAACTTTTGCAGTATCCGATTTTAACTTTGTGGTATAAGTAACAATGCCGGGGTTTATAGGCAATTTAGGATTGATAACTCTTTTGGCAACATCCCAGTTTGCTTTCAAAAGTTCAATAAAAAAGACAATTAAATATTTACCGATATAAAATAGTGTGCGAGGCTTAAAGTATTTTAATCCAACATCTGTAAATGTTTTATATGCAAATAATGAAATAATAAAACTTAAAATACTCCCAACAATTATTTCTTGCGGATCAAACGAAGTTGTAAATCCGAACCAAACCAACAGCAGAATTATGAATGTAAATAAAAACCGGCTCATATATTTCAATAACTTTATAGTGTAAAAGACAACAAATATTTTTTTAATCGGTTACTAAACTCTTATTTTTTGAAATATCTGTCAAGACCTAAAATAAAATATTTTACGGCATAAAAATTTCATAGCATAAAATGCTTAAATTTATTTCGTTTTCACAGCTTTTTAATTCAAAAAAAATAAATTTTTTTTTCAATAATTATACAATCGGACATCTTTATACTTTTTTTAGCATAAAATATATTTTTATTGATTTCATGTCGCATTTTTTTGTAAAGATGTTTCTTAAAAATTTAAAATATTTTCATTTAGATAATGTAAAAAATCTGTATTTTTAAATTTCCTATGAAATAGATTATACTTAATGAAGTGAAGTTAAAAATCGAAAATATTCTGAGTGTTATAAAGTATATTGCTTCGTGCGATTTACTTTGCTTGTTTAATAACAAAACAACTCTGTTGCCAACCGGATATGAAGCTGATAAATATGCACTTGAATTAATTAATGAAATAAGAACCATTTCCAAGATTACTACCGAAAGTATTGAAGGGCTTAATTCCTATAAAGCATTGCATTCTAAATACCCTGAACTTTCCTTTCAAATTTTCAACGATTTTGATAAGAATGAAATCAATTTGTTTATTGTTCATTTTAACAATATTGCAAATAATTCGGCTGCAATGCAAAACATAAGGATACTGTTTAATTCTATTCTGGAAATGCTTAACACAAAAGCTAATAATCTGAACAAAGAATTATTAGAAACTACAAATTCGATTTCGTCCATATTATATTCATCTACTAATATTGCATCCGGTTTTAATTTTATTTCAAAATCTGTTGAAACTATCTTTGGTGTACCTCAGGACTTTGTTTACAAAAACAAATTTTCATTGTTAAGAAAAATTCATCCTGACGATTTTAGTAATTTCAAGCTATTTATTAAAAAACTGCAAAGCGGTAATCCCGCAGTTGTTGAATACCGGTATTTTAAAAAGAATAATTCCGTTGGGTTTATTAAACATACCGGAACACCCGTTTTTGAAAATAAAAAAATTGTTCGAATAGTGGGATTAATTTCGGAAATTACAGAAGAAAAAAAGTTGTTGTCGCAACTTAAATCGGCAAAAGATCAATTTTTTCTTTTAATGAATACAGCAAGCGGACTCATTTTTACATTGGATAGATCAGGTTACTTTTTATCAATAAATGATAAGGGTGCCAATAAACTGGGTTATAGTAAAAATGAAATTATTGGGAAACATTTTTTAGAATTTGTAAGCGAAGATAGTAAAACCGGACTTGCATTAGCTTTTCAAAGAATATTGACAAAAAGTACACCCGTTACGTTTGAAACTATTTTAATAAACAGTTTTGGTCAAAAATTATCATTTAAAATTGAAGCGGCGAGTCTCAAAATTGATGAAAAAATTTCCGGTATGCTTGGAACCGGCAGAGATGTTAGTGGTTTTAAAAAGGATGAAGTTATTTTTAAACAGTTAAACGCGAAACTTACCGAGGCAAACAGAATAATATCCATTGAAAGAAATCGCGCTAACGAAAAAATTTCAGTGCTTGAAGAATTAAATAGATTAAAAAACGATTTCATTTCAAATGTTTCACACGAGCTTAGAACTCCAATGGCATCAATTGTCGGGTTTGCCGAAACAATTGCAACTGATTTGGAACTTCCACGCGAAACGATTTTGGAATTCAATAATATTATTTTAACCGAAGGCAAAAGACTTGCTAAATTGGTAAACGATATTTTGGATTTTTCACGATTGGAGACTGACAAAAATCAACTAAATACATCAAAAATAGATTTGATTAAATTTTTGCAAGAATTGTATCGGCTATTTAAAAATCAAGCAGAAAATAAAGATATTACTTTTTCTGCTGAACTTCCCGATGCTGAAATTTTTATTTCAGCAGATAGGGAAAGATTATCCAAAGCCATAGGAAATATTATTTCAAACGCCATTAAGTTTACACCAAGCGGAGGTCGCGTTTCCATTATTGCAAAAGAATTTCTTAAAGAAGCTGAAATTCTGATTATAGATACAGGCGTAGGTGTTAGTGAACAGGATATTCCAAAACTGTTTCAAAAGTTTTCTAAAATTGATAATTTAAAGGAACAGCAGCCGGGTGCCGGCTTTGGGCTTACAACCGCTAAGCAAATTGTGGAATTGCACAATGGAATTATCCGAGTGAAAAGCGATGTTGGAATAGGCTCGACTTTTATTATTAAACTTCCAAAACTAAATTAATTAAACGGAGAGAATTTGGACAAATTAGTATTTATAGTTGACGACGAATCATCAATATTAACATTATTAAACCACTGGGTAAAAAATCAATGGAAATATAAAGTTAAAACTTTTGAACGCGGTTATGATATGCTGGAAAGTTTTTCTGAAAATCCCGACCTGATTTTACTTGATATTATGCTGCCGGATATTAATGGTATTGAAATATTAAAACGTATAAAGCAAACCAATTCAAAAGTACCCGTTATTATGCTTTCAGCCCAAGGAAATATTGAGGTTGCACTTGACTCAATTAAGATAGGTGCTTATGATTATTTCCCTAAGCCCATTGACAAAAACAGATTAGAACCTGCCATTAAAAACGCAATAAAAAGTTATGACCTTGAACGAAAAATTGAATCTCTTGAAGACAACTTGCAGAAAGAATATAGTTTTGAAAATATTATTTCTACAGACAAAGCGATGCAGACCGTTTTTGGTATGGTAACAAAAGTTCTTGATAATGATATAACAGTGTTAATTCACGGCGAAAGCGGAACCGGGAAGGAACTTATTTCACGGGCAATTCATTATAACGGTATTAGAAAAGAGAAACCTTTTGTTGTTGTAAACTGTGCTTCCATTCCGCGAGAGTTATTGGAAAGTGAATTATTCGGGCATGAAAAAGGCTCGTTTACAGGTGCGCATCAACGGAAAATAGGAAAGTTTGAATTGGCAAACGGTGGTTCGCTATTTCTTGATGAAATTGGTGAAATGGATATATCGCTACAAGCTAAAATTTTAAGAGTAATACAGGAAAAAGAATTTGAAAGAATTGGCGGTAACGATATTATCAAATCCGATGTAAGAATTATTTCGGCTACAAACATCAATCTTCAAGAAGCTGTTGAAAATAAAAAGTTCAGGGAAGATCTTTTCTACCGGCTTAATTCGTTTCCAATTGATATTCCTCCGTTACGCAACCGGAAGAGCGATATAATTTTATTAATTAATCATTTTATTGAAAAATTTAATGAGAAACTTAGTCGTAATATTAAAGGCGTTCACAAAAAAGCATTAGAACTATTATACGATTATTCATGGCCGGGCAATGTGAGAGAATTGCAAAACACTATTGAGCGGTGCATAGTTTTAAGCGATGTTAACCAAATTACAGTGGACGCATTGCCGCAGCAAATAATCGGTTTTTCCGGAAATACAACGGTAACACTGAATGCTCCGTTATTTTCAGAGGAAGCTCAAATAATTCCATTTGAACAATTAAAACGTGAAGCTATTCAGCATGCTCTGCATAAAACAAACGGCAGTATTGTTGATGCCTCAAAAAAATTAAGAATCGGGCGGGCAACTTTATACAGACTAATGGAAAAATATAATATTAAAACTAAGGCTGATTAGAGGAACTCATGGATTTTTTTGAAGAAATTTTTGGAGATGTTGTTGTTGAAACCGTTAATCTGGAACGGGGAACAATAAAACATGCCGATCAATTGAAAAAACATCTCGTTGATGTTATTGAAAACGGATATAATAAAATTGTACTTGATATCTCGGCTTGTAATTTTATTGACTCTTCATTTCTTGGTGTTCTTGTTGCTATTTTAAAACGTACTACCAGTTCAAATGGCGACTTAAAATTAGTCGGTTTTCAGCCGGCAGTTCGTTCCATGTTTGAATTAACAAGACTCTTTCGTGTTTTTGATTCATTTGCCGATAAGCGAAATGCCGTTCAAAGTTTTAATTAATTTATTATTTTTACAAATGTTCATTGGAGTTTAACTAATTGTGATTGACAATAATATTCGAGATATTAAACAAAAAATCCTTCTTGTTGAGGATGAAGAAAATATTGCTTTTTTATTTCAGTACAATTTTAAAAAAGCCGGCTATATTTGCGAAACTGCCGGTAACGGAAGGGAAGGTTTCGAGAAGGCAAAGGAATTCTTACCGGATCTTATTATCAGTGACATAATGATGCCCGAAGTTGACGGTTTTGAATTTAGAAAACTATTGATGAGTAATCCGCTTGTTGCCTCCATTCCTTTTGTTTACTTTACTGCTAAGGGTGCTGATGAAGATATACTTCAGGGATATGAATTGGATATAAAAGAGTATATTCTAAAAACATCAAGTCCGAAAATTGTACTTGCAAAAGTTGCAGCATTGTTAAAAACACAAGCAGCCGAGCGTAAAAAAGCTGTACAGGAAGTTCATTCCGCCGCAGATAATATGGGAACTAAAGTTGTCCCTGATGAAATGCTAAAAATTAGCGGATTCAAAGTAAACCATTGGCATCAAACATTTGAAAATATTCCCGGCGGAGATTTTATTGACTACGTGTCTATTGATGAACATCGCGGCATAATTGTTCTCGGTGATGTGATGGGAAAAAAATGGAAAGCTTGGTATTTTGCAGTCGCTTATGCCGGATATGTGCGAAGTGCCGTTAGGTTTGCACTAAACTCAAATACTGAAATTCTTCCGAGTAAAATTCTTGAAAGTGTAAACAGTTCCGTCTTTCATGATGAACGCATCGCTGAAGTATTTATTACACTTTCAATTCTAATTTTGGATAATAACTCAAAGGTAATTATTTATTCAGGAGCAGGGGATTTGCCTTTAATTTTCAAAGGGAAAGAGACAAAACTTATAAGTTCACGCGGTTTGCTTTTGGGTTTTTCCGAAACACCCGAATATGACGATATAGTAATTAAAACAGAAACTAACGACGAATTATTTCTGTTTACTGACGGTATAATTGAATCTCGCAATCCCGAAGGTGAAATGTACGGAAAGGACAGATTGTTAAAGATGATAGAGACTCTCGATTCAAGTAAAGATTCATTAACCGGTATTAAAGAAAATTTTTCGGAGTTTACTCAAAACAAATTTGAAGATGATGTAAGTATTATATCGATTAAAACAGAATAAGTTTATACCATTGTAAAACCGACTTTCCTCAAAGAGTTCTGCGAACAATCGGTTTGTTTAGCAATGATTACCAATCTTAAATAAATATCTGCTTGGGGAATGCTCTTGCCAACGATTTGTTTATTCTTCCTCCGGTTCTTCCGATAAATCATTTCCCGGCAATTCCAATACCTTTTTTGATTCAACAGCAGTAAATGTTTCAACATCTTTAAGTTTTCTTTCCAGCACATTAGTTCTTGTTGTTCGCAACGTTTCAAGAGTTCCGGAAGCTGTATTTAATTGTTTATGAACTTTTGATAAAACCCCGGAAAACTCTTTAAATTCAAACTTTACAGCTTTTAATATATCCCAAACTTCACTGCTTCTTTTTTGAACCGCCAGCGTTCTGAAGCCCATCTGCAAACTATTCAACAAAGCTGATAAAGTAGTTGGACCTGTAACCGTAATTTTATATTTCCTTTGCAACGTTTCAAACAATCCCGGATGCCTTAGTACTTCCGCATATAAACTTTCAATGGGTAAAAACATAATACCAAAATCCGTTGTGTGCGGAGGGTCAATATATTTTTCACTTATACTTTTAGCAAAACTTTCTATTTTTTTTGTCAGCACTTTCTGAGAATTTTCAATTTCGGTTTTATCTCCTCTGTCAAATGCGTCGAGAAGTGAATGGTAATCTTCAATCGGAAATTTGGAATCAATCGGCAGCCAAACCTCTCTGTCCGAATCTTTTCCGGGAAATTTTATTGCAAACTCAACATTAGCCTGGCTGCCCTTTTTTGTTGCTACATTTTTTGAATATTGCTCAGGAGTTAATATTTGTTCCAAAATATTCTCAAGCTGATATTCGCCAAGTACTCCTCTTGTTTTTACATTTGTCAAAACTTTTTTCAAATCTCCCACGCCGGTTGCGATAGTCTGCATTTCTCCCAATCCTTTGTGCACTTGCTCCAACCTATCACTCACTTGTTTAAATGATTCACCCAAACGCTTTTCCAAAGTGGTTTGCAGTTTTTCGTCAACAGTCTTTCTCATTTCGTTAAGCTGCTTTTCGTTGTCTTCTCTAATGGCTTTCAACTGATTTTCAATTGTGTGTTCAACCTCTTTAATATTTCCGGTTACCTGCTTATTTACATCAACTTGCTGCTTGCCGAAATCTCCGAATTTTTGTCTGAGTAACTCATTTAAGTCTTTAATATTTTCCGAAAATTTAACTTCAAATGATTTTAGGGCATTCGAGAGTTCATCCCTGTTTGCCTTTGCAGTTTCACCGGTTTGTTTGTTAAAATCCACTTGCTGTTGATTTTGCTGCGTGAATTTTTCATTCAGCAGATTATTTAATTCTTTAACATTTTTTGAAAACTGCTCCCCAAATGAATTGAGCGATTTGGTCAATTCATCCCTGTTAGTTTTTGAAATATCATTTGTTTCCGTTCTGTTTCTTTGAAATTCATCTTTTATTGATTTTTCAGTTTGTTCCAAAGTTGTATCAAACTTCATAATTGATACTTCCACATCCTTTAACTGCGGTTTAATATCGACCGAAACTTTCTTTTTTAATACAATTATAATATTAATAATTACAAGTAGTATTAAAACAATTAGCATTATTTCATTCATAGGGTTTCTCTTTTACTTTTAACATTATAATATTTAATTATTTAAATTTAGCTTAGTCGCTTCTTTTCCCTTTAACATAATTGTCGATATCAGAAATTTTAACAAACCAAAGTTTGTCTTTTTTGCGAGCTTTCAATGAATTCATTTTCTTTAAATAGGTTATTACTGTATTCATAAATTGTACTTACCTATTCAAAATATCCGAGTATTGCGGCAGCTTTCCGGTCAAAAGTATTTTGACCTTTTTCCAGTACTTGAACAAGCTCATTGCGATTGGTAAAAATCCCTTCAATTGCTATCGAGTTGCGTATCTCGTCTCTGAATAATGATATCCATTCACTATTTGATACCGCAATTAAATTTACGTTGTTTTTTCTTAGATCCGATATTACTTTTGAAATTTTCTGCATTGCGATACCTAAAGATTAAATAGAATAAATTAGAATAAATTTTCAAGTTTGCGTATTTACCGAACTATATTATAACGCTAACTTATGGAAAACAAACTACTTAACAAAGTATTGTTTCCGAACAGTTCGCAAATATTACTACTGATTAATGGCAATTATTATTTCATTAATAATTACAAGGATTATTAAAATGATCAGCAGTATTTTATTCATGTATTATTCTACTTAGCATTTAATATTATAATAATTAATTATTTAAATTATGATTCTGTTGATTTTTTTCTCGCCACATTTCTATCGCCTGATATTTATAAAGTTCATCTTCATGAATTTTAGTTAACTTTTTCCGTAAAGTATTTTCTTTTATACTAATTTTATCAGCGACTATTTTGATACTATTATTACATTCTGACATTAAGCCATTAAGTTTTTCCATGCCCTTCTATTAATATGCCGAGTTAATATAACCGAAACTGTGAAAAATAATTAAAACGAATCGTCGTGTAATTGATTTAACAATCCCTCATATTTTTTTAAGTACCGTTCCTTTTCTTTCAATTGGTTACTCAGTTTTTCAACTGTTGCCTTCATATCCTTTATTAGTTCAGGAATAAAATCGTTTTTAATCCCATTTAATTTATTTGTGATATTTTTTATGGTCTGGTCAATCTCGGTTTGCATGTCTTTTACAATAATTCCTACAACTTTTGCTTGCGCAATTCTTAGTGTCTCAATTTCATTATCGCGTACCTCGCTAACATTAAATTGCTCCCGTATCGTTAAGATGTGTTTGCTAGTAT
>VAPK010151153.1_pt1 | contig 11289 bp, 5 predicted proteins | sample 3395031 | NCBI WGS metagenome assembly VAPK01 (sample SAMN08290443, study PRJNA428436) | hydrothermal vent metagenome | isolation source: Deep-sea hydrothermal vent chimney 1 | place: Pacific Ocean: Juan De Fuca Ridge
CTAAATCAGCCACTGTACGTGAAACTTTTAAAATCCTATCATAGGCTCTGGCCGATAAATTCAAGGCTTCCATAGCTGTTTTTAGCAATGACATAGACGCAGCATCTAACTTACAATGCTTTCGTATTTGTTTGACATTCATTTGAGCATTATAATGCACTATTTTACTGTCAGAAAAACGAAGAGTTTGCAATTCTCTCGCTTTTGTAACTCGCTCACGAATGACCTTGCTAGGTTCTCCTTTTCTAGTTTCAGATAACTTTTCAAATGGTACGGGTTGCACCTCTATGTGAATATCTATCCTATCTAACAAAGGCCCTGAAACCTTACTTAAATAGCGTTGCATTTCTGCTGGTGAAGATGTAACATGCCCAGGTGTATCATTAAAATAACCACTCGGACTAGGATTCATACTTGCCACCAACATAAAACTACTTGGGTATGTTACTGTGAATTTTGCTCTAGAAATAGTTACTTCTCTATCCTCTAAAGGCTGACGCATTACTTCTAAAACTGTCCGCTTAAATTCAGGCAATTCATCTAAAAACAACACGCCATTATGCGATAAGGATATCTCTCCAGGTTGTGGATAAGCTCCACCACCAACCAAAGCAACATCACTAATGGTGTGATGTGGCGATCTAAAAGGTCGTTGCCCCATAAGCCCTGAATTTTCTTTTACCCTGCCCACCACAGAATGAATTTTTGTAGTTTCTAAGGCCTCTTGCAAGGTCATAGGTGGTAAAATACTTGGCAATCTTTTAGCCAACATGGTTTTACCTGAGCCTGGTGGTCCGATAAGGATAATATTATGTCCGCCCGCAGCAGCAATCTCCATACATCTTTTGATAGATTCCTGACCTTTTACATCTGAAAAATCAAACTCTGGATTTTCTAAATTATTTTCAAACTCTTTCTTTGTATCAACAACAGTAGGCTCAAGAGTTGAATTACCTTCAAAAAAATCAATCACTTCTTTGATGTTTTCTACACCATAGACCTGTAAACCCGTAACAATTGCTGCTTCCTTTGCATTTTGTTTGGGCAGGATAAATCCTTTAAAACCTTCCTCTTTAGCTTTAATAGCTATAGGAAGCACGCCTCTAATAGGTTGCAAACTACCATCGAGTGAAAGCTCACCCATAATTAAATAATCAGAAATAGCATCGCCTTTAATTTGTGATGAGGCTTTTAAAATACCCATTGCTAAAGTTAAATCATAGGCAGAACCTTCTTTACGCAAATCGGCTGGAGCCATATTTATCGTAATTTTCTTACCAGGAATAGCATAACCATTGTTCTGCAAAGCAGCAGCTATCCTGAAATTACTTTCTTTTACGGCATTATCGGGCAAACCGACCAAATGATAACCAATACCTTTAAAAATATTAACCTCAACGGTAATTGTAGTTGCTTCTACTCCGAAAACGGAGCTTCCGTAAACTTTTGTTAGCATCTAATTTTCTTATTTAATACTGGATTAGCATATATTTTCAACAATCTATGTTGAATATCAAGATTTTCACTTTGCGATTGAATATAGCTACTAAAAGCTAGTAAGTCTTCTTTATTATAATAACCCGAAAACTCGCTTACCTCATATAACAAATCATAACCCATATAGTTTGTTTTGTACAAATGATAATTCTTATAGATTAATCTATCCATTTCTGCAGTTATAGCAGCAACCGTCGATTTAAGGTCACCTGAGAAATCAATTTTCTCAATATCTAATTTTTCGAAATGTAAACAAACATTGCCTTTTGGCTCTACAATACCTTTGACAATACTGTTTATATTCTCATATTTAGACCTCTTATAGGCACCTGTTTTCTCTCTAGTCTGCAATTCAACTGCTTTTTCAAGTGCACAGGGTTCTAGCTCATACGAGACTGACGACATTACAATGTTCAGTTCTTCTAACGCCTTTTTCAAATTCTTCCTTCCACTCATTAATAGCATTCTCACTAAGCCTGGAGAAGTCTTATCAAATCCATCTTTTGCTCTACCATTGCCTTGTGCTATCCATGAAGAAACTTTTTTTTCGACTATGGAATACCTAAGGTAAGCGGATAAATTTATTGCATTTTTTACCAGTTCAATTTTTGAACCGTTTCTAAAAACCGTATACATATTGTTGAGTTTTGCAACACGCTCAATAAGCTCGTCAACTATTAGATTATCTCCTAAAGAAATCTCCGTATAAGTATAGTCATTATAATGAAGCCAATGCTGCAACAATGCCGCATCTATAAAAATATCACGGTGATTAGAAATAAATAGATGATTTCCTTCTTTACAGATTTCATCCAATCCATAAATTTTTAATTGATTGATAGAATTTTTAATTAAATCGTCTAGCATAGGTACGACAAAGGCTGTCTGAAAATCTGCACAGCTATGACAAGATTTTAATTTTTCTTCAATTACAGCATCTGACCAGTTAGGGTAAAAATAACGAGCTCCATCATTAAATTGATTACTCTTTATTAGAAAATGTAAAGCTTCCTCAATTTGTTGTTGGTTGTAAGGTGCTATCTTTTCAAAAACAGTTGCTATTTCATTGGCTATACTCATAGATTTCTTAAAAATACGTTATTCTTTGTAAATTTCCAAAAACTTACCGCTTGTCAATAAAAAGTATTGGTTTTCTGCTCATTTTTGGGAATTTCAATTTGTTAATCTCATCAACATCATGAAATTCAATCATTGGCAAGACTCTTAATTTTGCTCTGCAATGATCTTTTATTTGACTCAACAACTCTTGTGGGTTCTCTTTAGCACCAATTTTAATCAGAATTTCATCAGTACCAATTTCATTGTGTGAAATTTCAATAATGTAATTTTCGATTTCATCAAAATCACTTAACAGATCGTAAATTGCTGGCGGATATAAAGTTGTACCCTTATACTTCACCATTTGCTTCTTTCGTCCTATTACAGGACTCAAACGCAATGTATTTCTACCACAATCGCAAGAACTAGCATGGGCTTTGACCACATCACCAGTTTTAAAACGCAATAAAGGCATTGCTTCAACACCCAAAGTAGTAATAGTTAACTCACCATATTCACCCTCTTTAACAGGATGGTTGTCATCATCTAAAATTTCAACAATAATCAATTCAGGATGATGGTGCCCGCCTTGCTGCTGCTCACATTCAGTAAAAGCAGTACTCATTTCTGTGGAAGCATAGGTAGAGAATAAATCAACTTTCCATTTAGAAGTGATTTTATTTGCTAAAAGATTTAAAGAAAAATCCTTTTCACGTAAAGATTCACCTATACATATTACGCCCTTTACACTTGAAGAGTTATAATCAATCTTGTTGGCTTCAGCATATGCAATCAACTTCAACAGAAAAGAAGGCACGGCAATTAAATAGGTCGGTTTAAATTTCAAAATAGAATCCCATTGCAATTCAGGAATACCTGCACCCACTCTAATAATACTTGCTCCTAATTTACGGATACCTAAAAAATAAGCTAGACCCGCCATAAAACGCCTATCCATTGTCGTCATTAATTGCACAGTATCATCTTTACTAACACCTGCACAAGCAAAGGATATGGCTTCGTTATATGCTAGCCTATCCAAATCAGCATCGGTTAAGGCAAAAGTAACAGGATTGCCTAATGTACCAGAAGTAGTTACATAATCTACTATTTCATTTTTTGGCACACAAATAAAATCATTATTGTATTGCTGTAAATCGTCCTTGGTAGTTACAGGTATTTTAGCCAAATCACCAAGTTTATTTATACTTGAAATATCAATATTATGTCTTTTAAACACCGATTGATAATAGGTAGACTTCTCTTGAAGATAAGTTAACAGTTCTGTTAACTTATCTTCTTGAAAATGTTGTATTTCAGTAGTAGATTTTGTTTCAATATTCGAAATCATGCAATAAACTATAAAGTGCTAAAATAAGATTAAAAAATTGAAGTGTGAATATTTCGGTTAAAAAAATAGATACTATTATTTAGCATCTAAAACAATGCTATCTTTGCAAGTATAAGGTGTAAGTAAAGTATGAATATCTATATTATTTTAACAAAAAAAATCCCGATAAAAATCGGGATTTTTTACATTATTATTTTCTATAATAATCCTGCCTAGCAGTCCCGAAGCTTCGGGATTAATATACAAAAAATTATATTTTTTATAATGACGCTGAATATTCTAATAAATCAATTATTTTGGTTGAATATCCATATTCGTTATCATACCACGAAACAACTTTAATAAAGTTACCCGTTAAAGCAATCCCAGCATTAGCATCAAAAACAGAAGTTCTTGATTCTCCTACAAAATCTTGAGAAACCACCAAGTCTTCAGTATAACCTAAAATACCTTTAAGTTCACCTTCTGATGCTTCTTTCATTACTTTACAAATTTCTTCATACGTAGCACTTTTTTTAAGTTGCACCGTTAAATCAACAACTGAGACATCCATCGTAGGAACTCTAAATGACATTCCTGTTAGTTTTCCGTTTAACGAAGGAATCACTTTACCTACAGCTTTAGCCGCTCCTGTAGAAGAAGGAATGATGTTGTGTATTGCAGCTCTACCACCTCTCCAGTCTTTCATAGAAGGACCATCAACCGTTTTTTGAGTTGCTGTAGCAGCATGGATAGTCGTCATTAAACCACTAGTAATTTCAAAATTATCGTGTAAAACTTTAGCCAACGGAGCTAAACAATTTGTTGTACAAGAAGCATTTGAAAATACAGCTTCATCAGCTTTCAATTCTTTATGATTTACTCCCATTACAAACATTGGTGCATCAGCAGATGGTGCTGAAATAATAACTTTTTTTGCTCCAGCTTCAATATGTCTTCCTGCTTGTTCTTTACTTTTAAAAATACCTGTAGCTTCAATAACATATTCAGCTCCAATTTCATCCCATTTTAAATCTTCAGGATTACGTTCAGCAGAAATTCTAATTTCATTACCGTTTACAATTAATTTCCCATTCTTTACTTCAACTTCACCTTTAAATTGACCATGAACTGAATCATACTTCAGCATGTAAGCTAAATAATCAACATCTAACAAATCATTAATACCAACAACTTGCACATTGTCTCTTTCTGCAGCAATTCTAAATGCTAATCTTCCGATTCTTCCGAATCCATTGATTCCTATTTTTATCATAATTTATAGTTATTTACACTGATAATATATCAGATATTCTTAATAATTCTCTATTTATATCGTTTGAAGATTTTATTGCTTCTTCAATACTTGTTGTAATTATTTTATCTTTAACAAGACCTACCATTACGCCATTTTCTCCATCTAGTATACTTTCAACAGCTTTGACACCCATTCTACTTGCCAATACTCTATCAAAACAACTAGGGCTTCCGCCTCGTTGCATATGACCTAAAACAGATACTCTAACTTCATACTCTGGTAGATTTTCATTGACATATTCTGCCAATTCAAAAACATTTTTACCAATTTTATCCCCTTCAGAAACGACAACTATACTTGAAGTTTTCCCACTACGCTTACTTTTCTTTAAAGATTCTAACAATCTATCTAATCCTAAATCTTCTTCTGGTAATAAAATTTCTTCAGCACCTGCACCTACACCCGCATTTAAAGCTATAAAACCAGCATCACGCCCCATCACTTCAACAAAAAATAGTCTGTTATGTGAGCTTGCAGTATCTCTAATTTTATCAATAGATTCAACAACTGTATTTAATGCCGTATCATAACCAATGGTGAAATTTGTACCCGCAATATCATTGTCAATAGTACCCGGTATCCCAACAAAAGGAATGTTATATTCTTTACCAAAAGCAACTCCACCAGTAAAGGTACCGTCTCCACCAATCAAGATTAAACCATCAATATTTAAATCTTTTAAGCTTTGATAGGCTTTCTTTCTACCTTCTTTGGTTCTAAATTCATCAGAACGTGCAGATTTTAAAATTGTACCTCCTTTACCAATAATGTTTTTTACACTACGAGCACTTAAGTCCATAAAATCGCCTTCAATCATTCCTTGATAACCTCTGTAAAAGCCGACACATTCAATCTTATAATACGCACAAGATCTTGCCACGGCACGTAATGCGGCATTCATACCCGGTGCATCACCTCCTGAAGTTATTACAGCAATTTTCTTAATTATACGCTTCATCAATTTGCTTTTTTAAAAAGTCGTGTAAATTTAAGGATAATTAAGCAAATCTATTTACTTTTTAAAACTTTTGTGCGAAATCGTTATCGTTTGCTTAAAGCCAAACACTATCCATTAAGGAGAATTATTATTCTAGCAAAACATTAGTTTACATTCATAAAAATGACTCCCTAAAATGGCACCCATATTTCAATTATTTTTTATAGAATCTTTCTTTTCTGTAGTAAAATTTATCAATTTCTCAACGGCCTTCAAACTGTCGTTATCAGCTTTATTCTTTAGCTTTTTTTGTTTTCTCCTAAACAATTTGTCAAGTAATTCTTTACCATTATCAAAATCAACACGCCAAGAAACCCCAACACCACTGGTATAGCCTTCAATATCATTTACATCATACTCAATATCATTCTGTCTGGTATAGGCTTTTGCTGTAAGTGTACCTTCTTTATTTATAGGCAATTCAACTTCAACTTCGCCCACTATATTATTTTGTGTATTTGAACCCACTGGCACACCTACTTTACCGTTTACAATAACTCTATCTGCAATGGTACTTGAAAAAGAAACTCCAACCTGATCGTTTATATCGTAGGTTCTTACATCTTCTTTACTTGCCAAATCATAGGTTAATCCTAATTGAAACTTATCTCCTTTGGTTTTAAATATCCCTGAAAGGATATTATTTATTTTTTCTGATATTGTCCCATACAGAGCTGCATTACCATCAAAATTTAAATTCCCTTCATTTAGTGGCATAAAAGAATTTGAAACTAATAATGAGAAAAATTGTGTCATTTTCGCATCTTCATTACTTAATTTAAAATCTAATTCTGATTTCATATTAGAATTTTGATTGGGTAGAACAACATCAAAATCTATATTAGAATTTAACAACTGACCCGTTATTTTAGCTACTAAATTTACATCAATTTTTCTTTTAGACCTCCTAGAGGTATTATCTAACAATACAGAAGGGTTTGCTTTTGTTTTATAGATGGCATTGATATTTAAAAATGCATCGAAAGGACTTCCATTCCAAGTTACTGAACCACCTGGCTGTACATCAAAATCTTTATTAATGATATTTCTAAATTCATAAATACCTTCATTCACAATATAAGTACCATAAATTTCAAACTTACCATTGGTGTTTATCTCAATTCCCATATAACCATTACCAGTACCTCTCAGTATACTTCCTGTGTTTTTATCAATCACAATTTCAGCAATAGCATCATCAGTAACTTCTAAATCAAAATTCAAGGTCAATCCTTTTAATTTGTCGAAGATTATTTCTTCTTGTTGATTCTTATCAATACCATTTTCATTTTCTGATACAAAATTTATCAACCCAGAATCTCCAACGGTAGAAACATAACTTAAAGGCACAATAAACTCTGTGCCAGGCATTGTTTTACCCTCTACATTAATCACTAATTTATCGGTATACCCTCTAATAGAAGCGTTTCCATCCATAAAAGCAGTACCATAATACAGTACTTCTTCATCTTCTTTTGTGTCTAAAACTAATAAATTATTGGTGTCAATATTTAAATCTAAAAACCATTTTTTAAATTTATTATGATGAGAAATACTTCCTGAAAGTTTTCCTTTTGTATTTCTTGCAACATCAGTAATAGTGGTCGGAGAGAATTTAAACGATTGGCTTGTCAACTTTACCTTAGCATTATCTTCCAAATCAAAATCTACATTTAAATAGGGGATTTTTAAACCAGCACCTTCTAAATTTACAAAACCATTAATGTCTGGATCTTCAAGAATACCAGATAGTGTACCTGAACCAGACACTAAGCCTCGTATGTCAGTAATTACTTCTTTCCCTAAAGCACTTAAAGAATTTAAATTAAACTCAGCAATATCAAAATTTGCTAAAATTGTTGGTTGTTTTACAGAAAAATCTACGCCTCCATCAATATATAATACGTCTAAATCTTCTTTGGTTAATCGTGCAGCAATGGCATATTTTTCAACAGAATTATCACCCTCTGCTGTTATAAATAAATCACCTTGTTGAAAGCCATTAATACTCAAATCATTAACAGATACATTGGCCAACGGAAAAGTTTCTCCGTTTTTTTGTTTGTAATTTACACTACCATTCACCAATCCTTCTAATTCAAAATTATCAATATATGGTGTAATGCCATTTAAGTTTACATTTTGCAAGTTCAGTGTAATGTCTTTATTATTCTTTCCGCTTATTATACCTGTAAAATCAATACTTTGATTGTCATATAACACTTTCAATCTATCAAAAGCAAAAGTGTGAAAGTTCTTATCAAAAACTACTTTATTTTGATTATTATTTTCTGGATTTAATGCCCAATCATTCCCCTTAAAAATAACACTAGATTTCTTTAACCCTACAACAGACTTATTATTTTCATTGATGGTATGATAAAAACTTAAATCGAATTTTTCCTTTAGCTTTTCACCACCTATAAAATCTGTTCTAAAAAACAAGGTGTCATTTAAAGTAACATTTACCAAGTTCAAGTCAGCAATATTATAATACTTTGTATTTACCTTATCCACACTTAATAAGGTATTATAGATTGGATTTTTATTGTCAATTTGCAATCTAATATTTTCCACAAGAGTTTGATAAGCTTCTACTTTAGGTGATTTCAAGGTCAATTCAAACTTCTCTTGATCAGAATTGATTTTTCCTTTTATACTTGAATTTGGACCTAACTTTACATCAGGAAAAAAGACACCAACAATTTTATTATATATTTTAAAATTGAAATCTAAAAATTGTCCTTTGGTTACAACTGAAGGGTTGTAATTTGTATAAATACTTGCCAATGAGTTCGTTGCTAACTTACCAATCTCATCAAACTTAAAAATACCTTTTACTCTACCATCTATAATATCAGTAGAGTTCATAGTTATAGTTCTAACACGATCTTCAAACTCTGACGTTACATTAAAATCTGTAAAAAAGTAATTATCGTTTTGATTGGTGTATGAAGCATTTGAAAAATTAACCTCACCCGCTAAATTATCTAGTGTATTTCCATTGAGTTTAATATCAATTTTCCCTTTTAGGATTGAGATAGAATCTCGTTTAAAAAGGTTGAGTTCATTAAAATTTGCATAAGCTACATCAGCCACAAAATCAAATTTATACACCTTGGTGGACAAATCTGCCAACCCTACAAAACTCATCTGTAAATTTTTATCTTTTGCTACTAATTTTCCATCAAAATGTTGATTTTTAAAAACACCATTGATATTGATATTATTATAAGTATAGCCTTTATATTGATGTTTAAAAATATCTCCTTTAATTGAGGTGTTAATTTTCTCTAAAGAAAATCCTTTCCCTTTTACATCTGCAATTAAAGACAATTTACCTACCAAGCTATCTTTAATCAATCTACCAAATTCTAAATCCACAAACTCAATCTTCCCTGCATACCTCGCATTGTTAATATCATCAATATTGGTCATTTTTAAATCTGCTATAATTTTACCGATACTGGTTCTGACCATAACATCTGCATTCATTGTTTCTTTTGTAATAAAAGACTGCCCAGTGATGCTAAACCTCCCTAGCTGCTGTAAATCAGGAGGTAAGTTGTTTCCTAAAATATTAGGCAATAGCGTTTTTAAATTATGATAATCAGAAGAAAGCTCATTAATATTAGCATTTAAAGAGAATCCTTGTTCCGTATTTACCACATTTATAAAATGAAAATGTCCATTAACAATTGATTTTCTATTCGATTCTAGCACCAAATCATTAAGCTTGAAATCATTCAAAGTCCCTTTCAATTTGGTAGTAAACTTAACTCGATCATTAACACCTAGTTCATTATAAAATTGATGTAAGTCAACAAGAGAAACTCTTGCATTATTAACATCTGCATCAATAATTACTTTGTTGGTAAAATCAGCTAAATCTTCACGATTATAATTAAAGATTATGTCAGTATCAATAGAAGAATTCAGGGTTCTTAAATGGGTGTTTTTAAAAACCATTTTACTTCTTGTGTACGTAAAATCTGTCGATAAATTTGTAACTTCAATATCATGATCTTCAACCAATGTTACATTTCTAACATTGGCAAATACTTTTGTTCCTTCAACTTTAAAATCTTCAACAATACCAGCAATATTATTATAATATACGATTGGCTCCTCTTTCTTGTTTTCATTAAACAAATAAAAGCTACTGTTCTTTATTGTTAATAATGAGGAAGTTAATAAAAATGGAGACTTTTTTTTCTTTGGATTATTAGAGTCAAATTTATCAATAAATACAGATAGGTTCCCTTTTTTTTCATCTTTATACGTTTTCATATGCATCAGCAAACCATCCACTTCTATTTCGCCTAATTCTAATTTACTATCTAATACATCTTTATAATTAAAAATAGACGTCGTTAAATTATCTACATAAATTAAAGTATCGTTATGATGGTCATTAATCTGAATACCTTTCAACTGAATATCGCCTAAAAAAGCAAGATCTACTTTTTTAACAATAATATTAGTCTTATATTTTTCATTGATTTGATTCGTAACTATTTTGGCTACGCTGGTTTGCACAACAGGAAGTGAAAGTAAAAAAATCAAAAGAAGAGTTAAGAGCAGTAATGCCACTATAATTCTTAGTATTATTTTTTTTGCTCTTTTGATAGTTTTAAATGTTATAAATTTGCTCAGGTAAAAATACACAAATTACAGGTACAAATTTTATGCCTTACTAGAATTTTGACAACAAATAATTCAACATATATTTTAGCTATAGAATCGTCTTGCGATGACACTAGTGTTGCTGTTTTACACAACGATAAAGTATTGAGTAATGTTGTTGCCAATCAAGAAATTCATTCGCAATACGGAGGTGTTGTACCTGAACTCGCTTCAAGGGCTCATCAACAAAACATTATTCCCGTTGTACATCAAGCTTTAAAACAGGCTAATATTGACAAAAAACAATTGAATGCTATTGCATTTACCAAAGGTCCAGGCTTATTGGGTTCTCTATTGGTCGGTAGTTCTTTTGCAAAATCTATGGCTTTGGCATTACAAATTCCGTTAATTAGTGTCAACCATATGCAAGCTCATATTTTGGCACATTTTATTAATGATGAG
>VAPK010955021.1_pt1 | contig 11289 bp, 7 predicted proteins | sample 3395031 | NCBI WGS metagenome assembly VAPK01 (sample SAMN08290443, study PRJNA428436) | hydrothermal vent metagenome | isolation source: Deep-sea hydrothermal vent chimney 1 | place: Pacific Ocean: Juan De Fuca Ridge
CACGAATGATTGTCACAATTCCAAAATCATTCTTTCCTTCCTGCCATTCAAAAAATAGCCACTCGAAATTTTCGTCTACAGAATAGGTTCCGCGTCGGATTAGAGGGAACTTATTCTAACGATTTTTCTCAGCTTATCTCAAATTATAAATATTTTACCAGCAGAATAATTGGTTTACCAAGTTAGTGGTAAATCATGACATCGCCTGAGAACGGTAAAGCAACTTTTTTTCTGTAAATTGAGAAATCCTTTCGTTTGGTTTTCAACTTTGGTTACGAAAGGATAAGCAGTGATCTGCTTTTGGCAATTCACCTCGTAAGAATTTACAGAAGAAATGGTACATTAACCATAAAAAATACGATATGATTTAGATCAGTTGGCAGTGGCGACAGGTTCGAATGCGGCATGACGACCCGGAAATATGTGGGTATGACTGGGTGCAGCTCAGTCTCGGCCAGCCGTGATCTGACCGATCTTGTGAAAAAAAATATCTTACAAGAACCTCCTGGTGGTGGCAGGAGTACGAGCTATGAGTTATGTACTTATGAGATACTGAACGGAACTTGAGGATTTTGCGGCAGAAGAATTAGTCCCCTTTTAAGGCTTAACCAATACAGGCCCTCTGAGGCTAGCCGTTTTTTTCCTTCATAAGGATAGTTATATTTATAAGATTATGGTGTGCTGTAAAAAAATCTAAAAATGAATCCCGTTGAATACAGACAATACGTAAAATCTCTGAAAGTTGGAAAACGACTTCCCGATGCAGTCTATCTTCACCAATCTGTCTATGAAATAATCCCTGCTCTATACCAGTTCATAAATCATAGTGTCTTACAGGCAGGTATCGAAGAGTTGTCTTGGAACATCATTAAGTTATTTAAAAAAAAATCCAAATTTCTTTTCTTAGCTATCCCACTTTTTTCTCAGAATCATACCCGCCCCTTGCCATGAGCATGATTCTTGACCTTAAAACAAACACCATGCGCAAGACGGATTATAGCAAATCAGAGAATCCGCCGATCTTGCATCGTAAAGAAACCTTTCTCCTTCCATCTCACCCTGCAGTTAAACAATTTTCTGAAATTACAAGAGAAGGTGAGCGTGCCGGATTATATAAGAATACTCATAGAATAGGGTTCAAAAAGAACTGGGAAATACTCATTAGAGACAAAGGCTATCTATTAAGAGGCGGCCGCTTAGTCCAGAACGTAGAGAGTGTTCCAGCATGTTGTGCCGTAGAAAAAAGAGAAAATATTGCTCGTCATAAGACAGCCATTGACCGTAATTGTCTTTCATCGCCAGTCCAATCTCTTTACCGGCATAGTTATCTACAGGGAGAGTATAGTTTCTTTGACTACGGTTGTGGCAAAGGCGATGATCTCAATATTTTGGCAGGTCATGGTATTAAGGCCCATGGCTGGGATCCAGTGTATTGGCCGGATAACGATATTATTGAAGCCGATATCGTTAATCTTGGTTTTGTTGCTAATGTCATTGAAAATCCGACGGAACGAAAAAAAACTCTGCAGAAAGCGTATCGAATCACGCGAAAAATACTGGTTGCATCGGTAATGCTCGGAGGAGAGTCAATTACCGCTAAATTTGAAAAATATGGTGATGGCGTAATAACCTCACGGAACACATTTCAAAAATATTATTCTCAAACTGAATTCCGCAAATATCTACAGAATACGTTAGGAGAAACAGCTATCGCTGTAGGGCCTGGGATCTTTTATGTTTTCAAGGACAAGCTTGAAGAACAACGATTTCTGGTAGAACGTCAACGAATAAAACAAAATTGGCAGAAACTGTCTTATACTGATCACCCTGAACGCCTCAAAGTAAAACAGCGGGCCTTATATGAACGACATAAAAACCTTTTCCAAGAATTTTGGCAGCAATGCCTCGACTTTGGGCGAATACCTGTAAATAGCGAATTCACAAAAAGTGAAGAGTTACGTGCGCTGTGCGGCTCCCACCAAAAAGGATTTGCTCTTTTAGCCACAATACATGGTCAAGAATCCTATACAAAGGCAGCAAAGGCTCGGCGTAATGACCTGCTAGTCCATTACGCTCTTGGGCTCTTTGGTCAGCGAAAACCATATAAACATATGCCGGATAGATTGAAGAAAGATGTAAAGTGTTTCTTTAGTAACTATACTTCAGCGATTAGGGAGTCTACAAAATTACTGTTTTCTGTCGGCAAGCCGGAACTCATTAACCAACACTGTGAACAGGCATATAGAAACCTTGGCCGTGGCCATTTGGAAGTAGGCCATTCCCTCACCATCCATCGTAATGATGTCGAATTACTCCCAGCTCCCCTGAGAGTTTATATTGGCTGTGCCACTCAACTGTATGGAGATATTGAAACTATCGATTTAGTAAAAATCCACATTTCTTCCGGCAAGGTTTCACTCATGCGGTATGATGATTTTGAAGGGAAGCCCTTGCCGCTACTGCTGGAACGAATCAAAATCAAACTGAGGGATCAGGCGATAGATTTTTTTGAATATGGAAAGGAGTTTGAACCGCATCCAATTTATTTGAAATCAAATTATATTGATGAAAAATTTGACAATTATGATAATCAAAAGAAATTTGACAAACAACTTCAGGAATTTGATTGGTTAGATCTACACCGTTATGGCCCCGAAAGAAAAAAATTTATTCAAATGTTAGCTGTAAAGGGGCATTTAACAATCGAAGGATTTTACTTTATGACGTGTTAATACTGTTGCCAATTCTCAGGCATATGCTTTCAATTCTTTCTACGTCTGAAGGATTTAGAGGGTTAAAAATTTGTTTTATAGGGTGTGCCCATATTTTTCTCATTTCGTTCAATTCTACAACCCATGCTGTTCCTCTATCTTTCCCTTGTTGGCCTCCTATGTCTTGAATCTTTGCATCACAAAGCCTCCAATTCTTTTGTACAATCTTCCGAAAATCAATAAGGGTTAGGTATCCTTCTGGAGGAATATGGGAAAAATTTTCATCCTTCTCTTTCGTTGATTGGCATTTAATACGAATTTCTTGAGGAATACCTTTTCTCCACCAGTCGGTATCCCCAAATTCTTTTTTTAATAAATCAAGCAACCAAGTAAATAATTGAATTTCAGTTTTTTCAATCAACTGACTAACTGATGTAGAAGTGTTCTCTCGTTTCTTTTCTACTTCTAATAAAACAAGATTAAACGGTGATTTATTTGTTATTGGTTCAAAAAATCGATACGATTCTAGAAAACAGTTATATATGCTAATGCTTGCCTTTTTTATTGAGCTGTCTAATGTCGGTAATGACGAATTGCACCTTGACAAAATGGTCCATCTTTTTTTAGGGATAAAGTCACTAATAAATAACTCATGAATTGAACTTTCGATTAGCAATCGAACTTTTTTTGACGACGCGTCAAATTTGGAATCATCATCACTGAATGGTAATTTTGCAGCTACAACAAAAAAAGGTGGTGACAATCTCAGTACTCCAAATTTAGATGCCGCTTGTTTTACTGTACTTTCTTTATATTTACCGAAGTGTCTTCCGAGTCGAACAACAAGACCATCATCATCAAATGTCTCACCTACATATAAAAACTTATCACTGATGGCCGCAATGATGTATATCCAGGGATATTTTGAAGTAACGTCTAATGATGTTGCGGTAATACCACTAAAATGCCCTGCTGTCACAAAAGATATATTTGTATTATTATTCATGGTGTTGCGATTAATCGCCAACTAACAAGCGTTCTAGTTCTTTTAATTCGTCATCAAGACTATCAGCTAAATCTTCAGCTAGTCCACTTGTCTTTCGCCTAAATATAGAAAATATTTTGTCAACAGTTGATGGTGATATGTTATAATCATTCGATTTTACCTCTAGTTCTGCTCTTGCCAAAATATAAAACAGTTGGTGCAATATGAGAGTAATTCTAGCATCTTTTTCAGATGCTTCGTATGCTTTTGCGACCCAAGAATGATACATATTTACCATTGCTTCTACCGTACCAAATTCTAATGAAGGGTATGCCTCCCACATAGCGTTTGATTTTAGCCCATTAACTTGTACGATATATTTTTTTTGTTCAGCATTTCTTTCCAGAGATTCCTTTGTTATTTTACTGTCTTGAATTGCATTTAATGCTTCGTTACCTAGCTGACTCTGGCGCTTTTTCCTCTTTGAGATATCATCTTCACTTCTAATTTCAACTCCTGGGGAATAATCTGTTTTTGCCACGGGGGTTTTTGAGATACTTTGGTTTGCTATCTGTTCTTTGCTGTTTCGTTTTTCTGTGGCCGAGCGTTTTCCTGCCTCCCCCCATGCCTTAATGCTGAGCTGTGCATATGGTCGGATTAGAGTAGATAAATTTTGTCTAGCTTTTGTTGGCAACGAGCAGTGCCTTTTTTTTACATCTAATGACATAATATGGTCAGCGGTCTCATCAAACATGATTCGAGCTCTAAAAGCCCAAGATTTTGTTTCTCTCGAAATTAATCCACGAAACAATTCAGCCATCACAATAATCCTTTTATTTCTGTAAACATAAAAACCATTTCGAGGTCTTTTCGTGTAAGGATCAGGCTCTATGCGATATCTATCCCGCATTTCAGCTCTTTTTTCCTCACCTTCTCCAGCTACAAATGAGGGGGGATGGATTAAGTTGGAGGCTGCAATATAACACTCTGTTCCATCGTCGAGCGGAAAAGGTTGTTGTTGATCAAGAAGTATATGGCATGTTTTTCCTGTCCACGTATAAGGATCCAAAGTGTTATTTTGTCTGGCTTCATCTAAAAATAATGGATCAACAGGATCTATGATAAGATTATTAATTCTGATTTCGAGATTACGATCTTTATCTTCAAGGAAAAGATGGTAAATGGTACTACAGTAACGTTGAAAATATTCGATAAAATTTGAATAAGGAGGGTCTATGGGATCCTCTAAAATTAATAATGTGCCAGTTTCTTGGGACGGAGCGAATTTTTCCCATAGATCTTGGTACTCCTGTGGGGGAATACCGAGGTCAATAGCGTATCTGTCTGATTCTTCAATTTTGTCAATCGAGAGAATGCCACAAACAAGTTCCGTAGATGGTTCAGCTTTTTTACTGATTATGACAATTTTTTTTGCAAGTGATAAACTGGCAGACTTGAGACCTATCCCAAATTTCCCCAGTGCGTTTTTAGGATATTCTCTAACACTTCCTAAGGTAAAAGCATTGATTAATTCTGCTTTATCCATCCCATGGCCATTGTCAGCAATTAAATATCGGTTAATTGTCTCTCGGTGCCTACTAGCCTTAGAACCAGCAGACAAATCCACCTTTACAACACTAGCAGCGGCATCTATAGAATTGTCCATCAGATCGCATAAGGCTGCTTCGGTATCATAACCTATGCTCGCAACTGCAGAGATTAAACGTCCTGATGATGCCGGGATTTCAATATTTTCCATCTGCCCCTCCAATAAAGGCATTTCATCTTATATGTGGCAAAATTTTAAAAATATTATTTGCTTTATAATGTTACAAACTGCAAATTAAACATCCTTCATCTACAGGATCGCCATCCGCCAATAATTTTTCCTGCCAACTACGATTATCGTCCTTATTCCTGCGCTTTGCTGCTAGATTAACAATTTCTTTACGCCGTTTTAAAAGCTCCCTAAGACTCATACCTTCAGTCCAGGAGAACCCCTCTCTTGTAACAGGATCAAATTTCTCAAACGCCAGGGCTTTCTGAAAAAGATCCGGGTGGTTATCATAAAGGCCAAGCCATTCTTCTTGACGCTGAAAAAAACAAAAATAACATCCAGAACGGCTCCGCCACTTGTAATACTCAGGCACCCCCACCGTTTCTTCTAAAATTCGGAATACATCCTTACGGGTGATATCATCATGGATAAAAGGAAAAACAGGATGGATATTGGGCTTAGTGGAGATATAACCCTCGCGATGCTCGTCCGCCCGGATCGCGATATAACTTTTCACTTCATCAGCACCGACAAGCTTCTCAAAAGGCTCAAGTTTCATTTTAACCGTACACCAACGCTGCTGGGGAGAAGGCAGCATATTTCCCATCATAAACAAGTGGTGTTCAAATGGCGTCTCGTTACCTATTCGATTTATTTCTTTGCCGAGATAGGCCTCCAAGCGATCTATGAAATCATTGGTTTCAGGGAGTTCACAACCGGTATCTGAAAAAAAATACTCCATTTCCGGTATCTGGTTCCGTTGTTTTAGGTAAATGGCTAGAGCTGCACTGTCCTTGCCTCCGGAAATTCCACAGACATGCCGAATCTTTTTTTCTTTACTCATTGACAGTCTCACTATTTGAGGTTGTCACATCTTTCTTAGTATTTTTTTGTTTCTCCAGTAAATCATCCACTAAATCTGCAAGAAGAGCAAGGCGAGTTTCGTCACAGTCAAATTCTTTGAGAAGTTTTTCGAATTCTGTCTTGTTTGCCTGGATATATTTTTGGGTCGATTTATCAATACAGATAATTTCATCATTTTCGGTTTTTCCATGCCGCATTGAACGTAACCGAATTATGTCAAAATCATCTTCGAATCTTGATTTTGTTTTTAAATAACTCGCCTGTAAGTAATGAATATCTCTAAGGCGGCGCGAAAGCTCTTCAAGTCTTTTCACCGCCCTGTCCCGGTCAACGTCGTGCCATTTATCCGATGCTCGTCCACCAAGAAAAAGTAACAATCGTTTTAGCCATAGCTCATCACTCCCCTCTTTATCTGCCAAGTACTCAATAAACGGACGTAGCCCTTTCATGTCCACCGTATATTGGCTGAGGTCTTCATAGCGTCCACAGGCTTTCCGTCGCAGAGTATGTATATCCATTGTCTTTTGAATATCCGGAAAAAGCGCTTGAGACATCATAACCTGAAAATCGGCAATCATCTTGTCATAGGCATCACGAAGCTCTCTAATCACTTCAACTAATGTTGCCGCAAAGCCCTCAATTTTCCGGCCATCAGCCTCATCAGGATCAATGACAGGGTAGCCACACGCCTTTGGTAACCTGACGAACAGTAAATCTATTGGTGACTTTGCCAGGTTAAAAGATTTTCTTGCTTTTCGACTAGCATCCGAAAGTCGATTGGTCTGTTTTGTATATTCAGGTAACTGTGCCATAAACTGTGCAAGTGGCTTGGCGACGGCAAGTAAGGAGGATTTTTTATCTGCATTTTCTCCATAGAGAACTTTAACATATTGCTGAAACAACGAAGCACGAATGCCATACATTCGAATGCGTTGAACAGTAAAAAAATCAGGCCGCTTCATGAAACGTTCAATATGCTGGTCACTGAAATATGGTGTGTAAACTTTATCCTCATACAGGGCCAGTTCCTCTTGGTTACAGAGCAAAGCTGTGAGATAGAACAAAGGTAAAACACCGGCCTTTACTCCATAGGGTGGAGTCTGCAAGATTGTGTTCAATTCAGCAAAAGAACGAGGGGTGTTTTTGGTACTTTCTAAAAAAGCATCAATTCGTTTCCAAACCGGGAAAAAATTGAATTGATTATCTTCAGTCGGCGGCATGAGACGCCATTTTCCATCATTATCCTTTTGGTGCAAGCCGGTTGCCCGTAAGAAAGCTCGATAGATTCCTTTTTCTGCTGGAAACTTATCAATGCCTAAATCTGGTTTGTCAGAATGGTGAACCATGGCCATGACCAATTTATTCCTGGCTGCTGAGGCTTGAGCTGATGGTTTTTCCCTGTTTATGAGTTCATTGTGTATTTGGGGAGCCTTATCGTAAATTATATCTAAGATAGCGGAAAGGTTCTGCTGCAGGCTCCTTTTGTTGGCAACTGCAATTTCTTCACCCTTCCAACACCATTGGGCATTTTCCGGGTGTTCAAAGAGGTCATGGAGTAGTTCATCCTCTAAATATTGCGCAGCAGCCATTCGGTCTTTAAATTCACGTTGGGCGACAGGATCTGTTTGAAGCTCTGGACAATTTTGTTCAACTCTCTGTAGTGCAAGTACTTCAGCAACCGCTTCACGGAGCTGAGCGCCATTCAAGCAAAATGCAATTAAATCACATTTCGAAAAATGAGCGGTGACCTCTCGGCGAGATGTTTTTAAATCGTCTGCAGATTCCACTAAACAAAAAACAATGCGTTGCTGGTCGGCCGGCTTGGTTTCTTGACGGTATGAAGTGAGATCAACAAAAACAGGAGTAAAGTAGCGTAATGATCCTGTCTTGATGGTATGACGCCTGGCAACAATAGGTTGTAATGGTTTGCGAGCATTAATTGCTGAGGGCAACTCAAAATGGCCTATTTGGTCAAGCTCATTTTTAATGGCCGCATCAAGGTCAAAATCACTCCCTTGCCAAACCCGATACTCATTGCTGAATTTTCGAAACTGAAGCACCGAATTTTCAATAAGGGTATCGGTCACCAGAGTGGCTGCTTTTTTACTCGTCGTGCAAAGGCTTACAATATTCTTTGATGCCTTGAATCCGCCTTGGGCTCCTATAATATTTAGAAGACCGATGGTTTTGAGTAGTTCAATTTGTTTAATGGGGGCATCTCCAAGACGTTCAATGGCGGTGATAACTTCCGCCCAACGTCTATGGGTTGTGGGGTCTGTGAGAACAGCTGGTTGATTCAGGATGAAGTAGTCAAATATCTCCCAAGGCATGACCCATTCACCGATTTTCTGCAGGTGAGTTAGGCTGTCACGCAGCCCATGCTGCTCTTTACTGCCTAAATAACTAAAAAGAGTTCGTTCATTCTGGGCCATCTTCTGACAAAGAATAGGTAAAATTAAGACAGTTATGGGGTGGAGGGGATAGCATTGGCTAAAAAGATGCGTTGCTGTTTCTTGGTCAAGGCTACCGGGCAAGCCTTTTTCTTTAGCCAAGGTCATTGCCATTTTTTTACATTTTTCGGTAATAACCTTTTGGTCATCTTTTGCTAGTTTGTGTGCAAATGCCTTGCTTACAATTCTAAGTGTCTGCTCTGTAGACTCTAAAAACGGAATATTTTCGAAACGACCCTGGACTTTACTCCACTCATTACGAAGATCTTCTCCGAGGCCACGGGCATACTGTTCAAATCCCTGATGCATGAGGGTGAAGATACATATATTTGCCTTGCGGCCAACGGCAGCCATTTCTGCTAAGGCCTGGAGCAAATAAATGTCATTTGCTCCGTAATGACGAGCCTCATATTCAAGAAATTTACCAAGCTCATCAAAAATGACCAGCAAGCCTTTACCTTTTTTGGCTTCCACGGCAGCACGAAGCTCTTCCACAAGTTTTAAAATCTCGTGGGTAGTGATGTTTTCTTGGGCGGCAGCCTCAGATAATTTGTTTATAATTACTGGTCGTCGCCCGGGGATGCTTTGCCAATAACGGAGAGCTGCATCACGTAGGCTAGCTATAAAACGGTGACCGAGAGGTTCAGGTGTGCCAGTGAGAAGAACAGACAAATATCCCTTAGAACCTTCTGTATATTGATATATTTCGGAGCAAACATCCTGGTCGGCATCACAATAAACTTTAAACGCATCAAGGGTTGCTTGGTTATCCGGATCCCCTAAAAGATGGGCAAGAAAGACGGCAAAGGAGGATTTACCTGAACCGTAAGGTCCAACTAGAGCCCAAGAGCGGGGCATATCCTCTTCACTTAATGTCTCACCAATCCTGTGCAGGGTACGGAGAGACCGACTTGTAGGAATGTAACTTTTGACAATTGCAGATGAATCAATATCACGTTCCACATTTATAGAACGGGTATAAACAGTATCTATTTCAACATACTTTTGAATACTCATGCGGCTTTGTCCTGGTTTAGCAAAGCATTATAATGATTTTCGAGATAATCAAGCGGTTCAACTGCTTGCAAACGATACAATTGATGGACACCAGCTGTATCGTCAAGCCTAAACACCCCGGGTATGTACTGAACCAACTGTTCAATTTTAACGAGGAGCCCGTTTTCTGTTAGGCGAAAAAGAAGGCCTGGAGCAACATTACCGTTTTTACTATACATCAACTCCTCAATGGGAATTTCTGAAATATCACGTTGTTGAAATAGATCAGCAATGGCGAAGCCAAAGATACCTAAAGGTAGGTTGTCACGCCGTTCTAACCGGGACTGGTAACTTTTTGTGGCTGGTAAGTGAGTAATTAATCGCAACATAGAAAGCGGCGAGTCCAATGCTTCCTCAACAGGTGCTTTGGTATTCCCTTTTGATGGAACGTAGGCTCGTAAGAGAACAGCGAAATCATTTTTAACTGAGGTCGGTGAACATTTAGCCGTGATCTTTTCTTTTGCAAAATCTACTATGGCATTGGTTACTTCGTGGCTGGTAAACTCTGGTTTGTGAAAAAGATTAAAAAACCAATACCATGAAGTTGCGTGCTCAGGATTTGTAGCAAGGAGCCAATGCAAAAGCCAAATTGTGGCTTCGTCTTCTAAATAAGGATCTCTTCCATCTTGTACCGAAAAAAGAAATCGTCCCAATGGTGTTGTTTTTTTAACTTCTTTATCAATTTCGATGAGACTTGTAGCTCGCAGCCAATGCCGAATGGAGTTGACCATGTTTTTTCCAACGCCAAGCTTTACCACTGCATCATCGTTGGAGAAAACATTTTCCCCCTTTTCAAGACTATCCTCAAAGGCCTGAAACCCCTTGGTAAGCCAACCAAAACGGAGAGCGAAAGACTCGTGACGACCAAAGGCAACCTGATTTGGTTGAAATTGCATAAAAATGATCCTCTGTGATTAATATCTTTATACCAGACTATAACATGCTTGGATTATCATATAGTGACTACCTTCAATTATTTTTTGCATTTTTTTCATAAATTATTTAATCGTAATTCAACGGCAATTCAAGTCTGGTGCAAATGGAGTGAATCTGTTGTAACATATCTTTTTCGTAAAAATTCGGCATCATTATTGTTGCAACCTATCCTGCTTCCATTCCGGAAATTCAGATAATTTCAAACGATATCTGGCTACATTTCCTTCATGCAGATGATTCAGGGAATCCATGAGCATTCTGGTGAAGGCTTCCCTATCACCTCCGGGCACCAGGCCATCTGCCAACTCTTTGACAGTATCCGTTGACACAGTTTTACGACCACGAACAATTGCCTGTACCCCGTCGGTTAATTGTGCCCGATACTGGATCCGCAGCGGATCCGGCTCGGCCATGGTTTGGGTGACCGCAAGATACCGCTGGCATGAACGCTCATAGGCCCAGACAAACACATCCCGAAGCAGATCAAACCTGATTAAATTCGTAAACTCC
>VAPK011176810.1_pt1 | contig 11286 bp, 6 predicted proteins | sample 3395031 | NCBI WGS metagenome assembly VAPK01 (sample SAMN08290443, study PRJNA428436) | hydrothermal vent metagenome | isolation source: Deep-sea hydrothermal vent chimney 1 | place: Pacific Ocean: Juan De Fuca Ridge
CGCTAACTGCGTTAAAAAGCCTCGCTATAGCTATGGCTATGACTGCGTTTTTTGCCTTGTTATCGCACAAAATAACATCGCCAGCTTTGTCCAACTTATTTTGTAATAATGCCTTAGCTATTTTGAGAAACAAAGATCGATCATTTTTTTTATTCAAAGCAGTTTGGCTTCGGAATAGAATAGTTTTATGAATAGTTCAGGTTAGTAAAATAAAATATATTAGCCCCTGAAATTTAAAGAATTGGTAAAAAGGATAAGTTTAATGAATATGCCTGGCTGGCATGTGTGTTCTCAGGAGTAATATATTACTTATTCAATCCATTTATCAATATAAAGTGTTCAATTATCAAATTGTAGTATTTCGTTTTGAAAAAATAACAACTCATAAAAATATAGATCGAATTTTTTTACAGGTTTAGTAATCGTAAGTATTTTTGTAATGTATAGGATATTATTCTCATAATTTATGGTACATAACAAATATAATAAAATACTAAAAAGTATTATACTTAACATAAACAGGACATTTGTCCCAAAACGAAATACAATAGAGATGGCATTGAACATGTTAATTATCTTATATTTAATTATTTACGATTTATGGCTTATTAATTGCTTTGCATATAACTCAAACTATAACACATTTTTTGCCTATGGAATGCTCAAATCAAAAAAAATAATATTTGATAGTTTTACATCTCTTTACTAAGGCATATCAAATATTCATCAGGAAATTTTAGGAAGATAAAAAATAAGGGGTTATTTCTATTCCTTGCTTGAATTTTCATCAAACAAATTTTTTAATATGGTGTAACATTTTATTGAAATGTTTACACAACTAACTCTAATTTCAATTTATGTAATTAAACTAAATGCTTACATCCCTAATTTAATACAAAATGGTTAACCGAATAAAAATTTATTTTTCCAAGAGATATTTACCGAGATGGCTGGTTTTGCTTTTCGACCTGTTTATTGTTTTACTAACCTTTCTTTTGGCGTATATCCTTCGTTTCAATTTTAATTTTAAAGAGATAGAATCTTCACTGGATCTTATACAGATGCTCGTTATTCTTCCTGTATTTTTATTCAGTTTTAGGCTGATAAGATCATATGCTGGCATTTTAAGGCACAGTAGCACCGAAGAGATTGCCCGTATCGTTTTTGCCTTGAGTATTGGAAGTGTGATGTTGATCCTTTTTTCATCTTTTATGCGAAAAATCACCGTAAGCTCATCATTAATTATTCCTTATTCAATTATTATCATTCAGTTTGCAATCGCCTCTAACATACTGTTGCTCTCACGCATTTTAGCAAAAGCAGTTTATAATGAGTGGTTTTCAACCAGGAAAAACGTAAAGAGTGTTATGATTTTTGGTGCTGGGTGCTTAGGCCAGATTACAAGGAATGTATTAATAGCGGATAGTTTGGAAAAAATAAATTTGCTTGGATTTATCGATGATAACATTTTTTTACAGAACAAACGTATTGCGGGAGTTCCTATTTACTCTTTTAATGATGCATTCGAAAAAATAATTCCACAGAATAATGTTACCGAATTAATATTGGCTTCCGACGAGGTTAAATTTCCCCTTAAACTAAAAAGGGATATTATTGATCGTTGTTTGACAAAAAAAATAGTGGTAAAAGAAGTGCCTTCGATGAGTACGTGGATGAACGGAAAATTAAATGTTGGAGAAATCAAAATAATAAAAATTGAAGATCTGCTTGGAAGGGATGTTCTTACTTTGGATCGTGGAAAAATAAAAGCGGGCGTAAAAGATGCTGTTATTCTGATTGCCGGTGCTGCAGGTTCTATCGGTTCCGAAATAGTTAACCAGTTGATGGCTTTTAATGCTTACCGTGTTATTTTGTTGGATAAAGCGGAATCCGATTTATACGATCTTCAAAATGAGATAACCCGGAAATATACAAACTCTGATTTTAGTGTTATTGTTGGCGATGTTACAAATCTGAAAACCTTAAGAAGGGTGTTTGAAAAATATATGCCCACCATTGTAATAAATGCTGCTGCCTATAAACATGTTCCGTTAATGGAGGAATTTCCGAATGAGGCTATCCGCGTAAATGTTGGTGGAACCAGAAACCTTGCAAATCTGTCGATTGAATATGACGTTGAAAAGTTTGTGTTTATTTCAACCGATAAGGCGGTAAATCCCACAAATATAATGGGAACATCTAAACGGATCAGTGAAATTTACGTCCAGTCGCTGGCACAGAAAAAATCAACAAGCACACAGTTTATTACTACCCGCTTTGGAAACGTTTTGGGGTCCAACGGTTCAGTAGTTCCATTGTTTAAAAAACAAATTGAAAATGGTGGGCCGGTTACCGTTACCCACCGTGATATTACCCGGTTTTTTATGACCATTCCCGAAGCTTGCCTACTGGTTCTTGAAGCCTGTTTTATGGGAAAAGGAGGCGAAATATTTATTTTTGATATGGGCGACCCAGTTAAGATTTATGACCTTGCCGAAAAAATGATTTTCCTCTCCGGATTTATTCCCCACGAGGATATTAAAATAGCAATTACCCATCTCCGGCCTGGGGAAAAACTGTTTGAAGAACTGTTAAAAAACCAGGAAGATCTTCTGCCTACCTACAACGATAAAATATTGATTGGTAAAGTTATGAAACATGATTATTATAAGGTGAATAACCAAATTGCGTATCTGTTAAATTCTGTGGATGAATGGGACAACCAGTACCTGGCGGAATACATGAAAAGAATGGTACCCGAATTTGTTTCAAAAAATTCGTATTACAACAATTATCCATTGAGATTGGTTGCAGATTCACCCGTTTTAGCGTAATAATATAAAATTAAAAGGAATGACAAAGCATCTGAAAATTGAATTAAAAAAAAAACAGTTCCTTCTCCTTTTTAAAAGGAGAGGGTTTTGGTTTTTTATCATGTTGCTTTCTCGTATCTCAAAATCCATTTTTGAATAATTATTTTATAAGTTATTGTTTAAAATTAAATCCAACTTTTAAATGTAAATAATTAAATACTGTTTGCTATGAAAAATTTATATCGTTACTTATCGGTTTTACTGCTCATAATGGCTATTTTTTCCGGTTTTGATTCATATAGTCAGACTACAACAATTTCTAGTACTCAGAACGGAAACTGGAATGACGGTTCTACATGGGCAGGTGGAGTTGTTCCAGGAAAATCAAATCCTGTAATAATAACTCATAATGTTGATGTTACAGGTTACCAAGAATGTTATAGTTTATCGCTAAATGAAGGGCAATTACAAATTTCACCTACGGGCTCGGTAGTTTCTTCCTTCTATTTTTCAAATAATGCTATATTTATAATCAGATCTTCGGCTACCGGCACTGGAAATTTAAAAGCAGATAGTAGAAGTGGTTCCGGAACTGCAACTATAGAAAGGTATATACCCAGTACAAACTGGCACATTATATCTTCACCGGTGGCAGGTCAAAATATGCAAACATTTGCAGCTAACAATGGATTAGATAGTTATAGTACCGATAGTACATACGATCTTGGTTATCATGATGAAATATCTGCAGTTTGGAAATATGAAACCCCAACAATTGGTACTAGTACCCCTACTTTTACGATGGCAAAAGGTTATACTTTGCGTCGTTCAGCGTCAAGCAGTGCAGGGGTAGTTACATTTACAAGTACCGGAGGGATTTATGCCGGAGACTTATCAATTGCAACTACCAGAATAGAATTTGGATGGAATTGTTTAGGAAATCCATATACATCATCACTTGAAGTCTCCAGTTTTATATCAACAAATGCTGGGGTCTTAGACCTTAGTTATAATTGTATATACCTTTGGGATCAAAGTATTACCGACTATACACCTTATAGTTCAGGAACTACCATTGCAATAGCTCAGGGATTTTTTGTCAAATCTCGAAATACGGTTGGGGATATAGTAAATTTTAAAACCTATATGCAAACTAACTTTGGGACTGCTGTTACTTTTAAGGAAGCTGAAATTCCCTGGCCTGCCGTAAGCCTTACCGCAACAGCAAATGAATTGCGAAATGAAACTACTGTAAATTTCAATAGCCAAATGACAAATGGCCTTGATCCGATGTACGATTTAGGGAAATTTAAAGGAAATCCTAATATTGCCCTTTATACCAGGTTATTGGATGATAATGGAATAGATTTTTCTGTTCAGGCACTTCCCGATGTTTCGTACGATACATTACGTATTCCGGTAGGGCTTGATTTTGCTCCGGGAGGGGAAGTTACTTTTACCGCCCAAACAGTTGGTTTTCCTGATAATTCCGGTGTATTTCTTGAAGACACTCAACTAAGTCTGGTTTCTCAGCTAAACATTGAAAATGGAGAATATAAAACCGATGTAATTGCTGAAAATGAAGGAACCGGTCGTTTTAACCTGTTAATTGTTAAATATACGGCAACTGCATCACCTATAATTTTAGAAAATAATTTTAAAGTATCTACACAAAATAAACAAATCTACATCAATGGGACGGCAACCACCAACACCCATTTTAAAGTTTATAGTGTTGATGGTAAAATATGGTTCAATGTAATGGCCGAAAATCTCAACCACAATAAAATTAATGCATCGCATTTACCAATAGGTGTCTATATTTTACAGATTGAAAATGCAGAACATACCGAAAAACCAGTTAAATTTGTTTTACAGTAATAAGCAATGGAAAACATAAAGTAAATGAAAACGAAAAAAATATATAACTATGAAACGAAATAATAATAATAATAACCTGGAGCAGCAAGAAAAAATCACCCGCAAAGATGCCATAAAAAAAGTTGGAGTTACTGCACTTACTACGGCAACTATGCTTTTCCTGTCAACCAAAGCAAGTGCTTCAGATTCTGTCACAAAACCTGAAAACCCAGGATTGGGGAGGGATGTTAGATAAATTGAAAAATGGGAATTACTTTTTATTTATTGATTATATCAGTTAGGCTTTAATTTTAGGAACGATAGTGGACTGAAATTATCTGGTGAAACTGATCTTGAGTGAAGTTGAAGGATCTTTTTGGTCATATTCCCCACCCCTTACGGCGAGATTAAAAACAAAACTACGGTTGGTAACTTATCTGCTTAGGAGCTGTTACGTAATAAGATGAACAATTTGAGCGAAGGTATTTTGTTCTTTAATAAATTGAGAAATTAGCGAATAGTGCGCTATTTAAGGATTTTTACAAGGAAGTTAAAGAGCGAAAGAACAAGCTCAAAAGGTCAGATTATTCCGAAACAGTTCCTTAGGGCGAAGTAGTTCATTTAATAAATGTTGTTTCTCAAATATTAAATTTTATAAATCATCTGAGTCTCGGATGATTTTTGTTTGGTGTGCCGAATTGTTCAACCCTGTGTATTATATTTGGCAAGTTTGCGATTAAATTCTGATCGTATCGCGTTAACATGCTGAGCAATAATTTAAAAAATTAAATAATTTGACCTATATTTGATAGTAAATCGGTTCAAAACAATTTCTGAAACAGTTAACTTTTAGAAAATGGAATTTCATATAATACAGCAATAATTACTATTTATAATTTTTGGGTGCAAAATTAGTTTTTGGAAATAGGAACCCCAATTTTTGTGCAGAATAAACAAACAAATAACCAAATACTTTTAACCGTGAAATATTTATACATAGCCCACCAGAATTTCGACTTATTTAGTCAGTCGGAAAAAGATTTCCATTTCTGTAATTTGAAAAATAAAATTTTCCCTCAATTTAAAAGTTTGACTCTATTGCCAATTGTTCTTTTGACTTTAATATTAACCCTAAATCAACACAGTTTTGGGCAAACCACCATCTGGGAAGAAGATTTTGAGGGATTAGATGTTGGAGACCAACAGGGAACCGGTACACCACCCAAATGGACAATCAGTCCAATAGCCGATTACACAGAGTATTTTGATGTTCAATCGATTGTCGGAAATTTAATTATGGAGGGAAAAAATATGGATCAAGAAGGTATTTTAACAACGCAACCGATAGATATTTCATCCTATTCAAATGTAACTTTATCTGTTTCGGTTTCTGAAGTTGGAGATATGGAGGGTACAGATTATATAAAAATCTATTATCAATTGGAAGGAGGGGAAGAAATATTATTTGCTGTTAATGGAAATCTTGTAGATGATTTCGAACAAGCCATCGCAGGAACTTCCGTATTAACGGGAGCATCGGTTATAATTATCATCAAAGTTAAAAATAACGCAGCTGCTGAACACCATCGAATCGAATATCTCTTGGTTCAGGGAATTCCCATTATCGGAGAACCTCTTAGTGAATTTCGCTCCCGTAAATCTGGTAACTGGGATGATAGTGAAACATGGGAACAAAAATTTAGCAACAATATCTGGGAAAATACTTCTGAAATACCTGAATCACTGCCTTCTGGTTCTGTTTACCCTGTGGTTGACGGAACGGCAGAAAGTGAGGAATCTTCTAATACTAATCTTCATAAGGTAGCATTACCGGTAAATGTGGAAAGTGAGGATTTATTGCTTATTTTTTGGACAGATGGACAGAAAAGTGGAGCATCAGTTACCATGCCTGTTGGATGGAGCGAAATTTATGCAGTAAATTATAATGATGCAAGATATTATGGATGGTATAAAATATCAGATGGTAATGAAGGCTCCGAAGTTATCGTTTTGACAAACTATATTAATAAAAGCGCACATAATTCTTATCGGATAGCAAAAGGAACTTACTCTGACATACCTGTTGCTTGCATAAAAACAGGGAGCAGCGCCAGTCCTGATCCACCGATATTTACTTCCGGTTTTGGTGCTATAAAAACTTTATGGATTATTGCATCACATTCGTCAGGAGATGATAATAACCCAGAGCCAACAGCACCGGATGAATACACTGGTTATTTCATAAAATCAAATTATATGGATTATACGTTAGCTCATCCTGTAAGAATGCTAACTTCCAGAAGAGAGCTTGAAACAGCTACCGAAAATCCGGGAAGTTTCACATTAGGTTCTTCGGTTGATTGGGCTGCCGTTACCGTTGCTGTTCAGGGAGCCAGAGAAGTACCTGCCACTTCTGCTACGATTCTGGATAATCATTTGCTTACAGTAACTGAAAATACATCCATCGATATGGTTATAATTGAATCTTTAGGGGCTATGACCGTAAACCGAGATTTTACATTTTCAATAAATGAAGGTATTGGAACCGGTCTTTTGGTAAAATCTGCAATCCCTTCTGCAACCGGCAGCTTAATTATTTATGGCAATTTAGTCGACAACAGTAATTCTTACATTGAGCGAATGATTTCCGACCAGAACTGGCATATTATTTCTTCACCTATTTTAACGCAGAATATTTCGGGCTTTGCAGTCGCTTATGCAAATGAATATGCAAGCGATGACTATGATTTAGCACCTTACAATGTAGAAAATAATTCTTGGGGTCCTTATGTTACATCGAGTACCACTGGAAATCTTGATGTAGGAAAAGGTTATGTGATAAGGCGAAAGACAACACTAAATACGATTACTTTTAGCGGCACTATTAACTATGGTACTATTCCATCTACCGGAACAATCACAGTTTCGGATGCAGGTTATGGTTGGAATTGTTTGGGAAATCCATATACTTCTTCCATTTGGGCAAGTAGTTTTTTAAGTACTCATTCAGAACAATTGAATCCGACATATGCAGGAATTTATTTATGGGATGGAAGTGCAACTACACCCGACTATAAAGTAATAACCAATGACATAAATTTAAACTTTCCGGATGGGGATGGAAATTATCTTGAAAAAATTACACAGGGAATAGCGCCAGGACAGGGATTTATTGTTCGGGCAAAATCTGGAGGAGGCCAAATCGATTTTTCCCCTTCAATGCAATTTCATGCATCAACTTCAGATCCCGCTCCATTTAAGTCTGCTGAAATTTCAACCCCGGCAATACGTTTAACCGTAAGTGGAGGTGAAATGGTTAACACAGCTATTGTTAGTTTTGAGTATGGAATGACTAACGGATTGGATCCTTCCTACGATGTTGGGAAACTAAAAGGTAATCCTGATTTGGCACTATACACTAAGTTGGTGGATGGCAGCAGTAGCGATGTGGATTTTGCTATTCAGGCACTGCCCGATATTTCAGCCGAAAAAGTACGTATTCCCGTTGGGCTTGATTTTCCTGTCGGTGGCGAAATAACTTTTTCGCTCGAAATGTCAAGCGGATTCCCTGCCGGTGTTAATGTTTACCTCGAAGATACCCAAATTCAGGAATTAAAGAAGCTTAATCTTGATAATGCAAAATATACCACAACCGTTGACGCAGAAACAAAAGGAACCGGCAGGTTTAACCTTGTATTCGGGAAAAATTCAACTACAGGGATTTGTAAACCAGTTGCAAAAAATAATTTTACCGTTTTCACCCGCGATAAGAATATTTTCATTAACGGGCCAGCAACAAACAACACACGGTTTGCGGTGTACGGCGTGGATGGTAAAATGTGGTTTAACACCCTTGCCACACAATTGAACCAGAACAGAATTGATGGGTCGTGCCTTTCGGCTGGGGTTTACCTGTTAAAAATTGAAAATACCGGGCAAACCGAAAAACCGGTTAAATTTGTAATACACTAAAAAATAAGTTACTACTCAGCAGGTTTAAAGTCTTGGTTATCAATAACCCCATGCTTTAGCTTGGGGGTAAATGTTATGAGAATTTGAAGTTTTGGCGATATTTTTGTTTTTCTTGAACAAAAATCATGACAAAACGGGCTGACAACCAACGATTTAAATTCCTCTTGTTCTGCTGAGTAATAACAAAAATAAACATTAGTAATTCACTTGGTGATTGAGAGTTCACCTGATGAATAAAATGAAAGAGTCCATCTCTTGTGCCGCCGGTTTCATTAGTGGTTATATATCTTACAGGATTTCAAGAGAATTTTCATTCCCTATTTTCACTTTTATGCATCCTTTACTTTTTGTACATTTAGGCCAACAATTCACAACAAAAATGAAAATACAAAATCCGGTGAAAAATACAATTATCCGAAAAATAGAAAACACTCACGCTATATGGTTTGGCGAATCAAAATCGTTTGTAATTCTTGAAGAACCTACATTTACCGTTTTTCAAATGGTAGCTGAATGTTGCGCCCCGGAAGAAATAATAAAAACATGTACTGAAAAATATGGACATCTCGAAGAAAACATTCCTCAGTTTGTCCATGAAATCATTCAGAAAATCAACTATTTTAATCATCCGGGAAATTATGATCCAATTTCAATTCACCTACCCGAAGAAGCAAAAAAAAGGTTTGTATTTCCCCTAAGAGAAACTTACAGGATTGGCAACAAAGTGATTTCGATCCATTATCAGAATAAAAACCTGCGATTTGCCCTGCACCCTGTTTTTGAACATCTTACAATTAAGGGAAAACCTAAAAACAAACACCAGTTTGAAATCGTTGAAAACAAAGGGATTCTTTATTTCAGTTACAATGGAAAATGTTTTGAGGCATTTAAAGAAGAGGATATCAACTATTTTACGGGTTCGGTAAAACAGCAATTGTACAGTATTGTTTATAACCGCGAATATTACGATTGGATGATGATTCTACATGCTTCCGGTATAATCTCAAATAAACAATCAGTATTGTTTTCAGCGGCAGCGGGAAAAGGCAAAAGTACAATTGCCGCGCTCCTAAAAGCAAAGGGTTATGGTTATCTTTCGGACGATTTTATTGCCGCCGACGAAAACGGGCTTGTATATCCTTTCCCCGCAGCCATTTCGGTTAAAGATGGTGCTTTTCAAAAACTCTCCTCTTTTTATCCTGAACTGAGAGAGAAAGAATCGGAAATAGCATTTACAGGAAAAAAAGTGAGGTATATCCCAGTTCATAACAACGCAGAAATCGATGCAGCACCTTTTCCGGTGAGAGCACTGGTATTCGTTCAGTACAACGAAACAGCATCTTTCCATTTTGAAGAAGTGAATAAAAAAGAAGCTTTACAGTTGCTGTTAAAGGAAACCTGGGTAAACCCTGTGCCCCAAATGATTAATTGTTTTTTCGATTGGATTGAAAAAACCACTTTTTACAGCTTACGGTATTCTCAGACCAATCAGGCAATGGAAGCTGTCCAAAAACTATTTTCAATTTAATATGCTAAATGGTCTGGTTACTCTTTTCTTCAACCTTCAGTTTTTTCCTTTTGCTGTTTTTCCCATCATATCCGTAACCGTAACCGTAACCGTAACCGTAACCGTATCCATATCCGTAGCCGTAACTTCCGCTAAAACCATAATTCTTTTTACCCCGCTTGATGTTGTTCACAACAATTCCAACTCCCTTCAACTGGTGTTTGGCAACTTCTTCTAATGCAGTTTTAAGCCCTTCTTTGTGTGTGTATTTATGTCGAACTATAAACACATTTGTATCGATAATTTCATTCAACTGAAACATATCGGCAACAAATCCAACCGGTGGAGTATCAATAACTACCACATCATATAATTCTCTTAACTGATTGATTAGCTGAAACATTTTATCATCCGTCAGCATTTCGGCCGGATTCGGAGGGATAGGCCCGGCTGGTAGTAATTTCAAACAAGGATGTTTTGTACTAAATGTTATTTCTTCCAGACTGGCTTTTCCGATAATATAATTTACCACACCGAGGTCAGATTTCAGTTTAAATTCCTCGGCCATTTGCGAATTGCGTAAATCCAGGTCCAGCACAACTGTTTTTTTGCGCATCAGTGCAAAGGAAGATGCGATGTTTATCACATTGTATGATTTCCCTTCCTTTGGAAAAGCTGAAGATACCGCGATTACAGGATTGTCCTTCCCTTTTGTCATTAAATTGAGTTTGTTCCGTATGGCCCGGTAAGGCTCACTGGCAGGAGAATTAGGTTTATCCAAAACCAGCGAATGACTTTCAAATTCTCCATCGTTGTGAAAAATGTGCCCGATAATCGGGTAGTTGGTAATCGCTTTAATTTCATCCTCCGACATAATTTTATTATTGAAAAAGTCACGCAGGAAAATAATTAATGCTGGTATTGCAAGCCCCAGCAGCAATGCTATGGAATAAATTCTTTTGGTTTGGGGTTTCACTTTTGCTCCCGACCTGGCTTTTTCGATAACTTGGCTGTCTGGGATATTGGAGGCTTTTGCAATTTGCGCTTCGGAAAGTTTCTGAAGTAAAAATGTATAAGTTTCGTTATTTAATTTGTAGGTTCTTTCAATATTTACATAGTTACGCTCGGTTGCCG
>VAPK010166715.1_pt1 | contig 11285 bp, 12 predicted proteins | sample 3395031 | NCBI WGS metagenome assembly VAPK01 (sample SAMN08290443, study PRJNA428436) | hydrothermal vent metagenome | isolation source: Deep-sea hydrothermal vent chimney 1 | place: Pacific Ocean: Juan De Fuca Ridge
AAAAACACAAGCATAGCAGGGTTACGGTGAGTATTTTTAACAAAGTATGTGTGCAAAAGATGTTCATAAAAACCGGAAGTTATTTTTGAGCAAACCCTTAGTTAGGTCGCAATTTTAAAATTTTATAACTTAATTTGTATAGTTTCTTTTGTATCCTAAAACTTAAATATCTTTATTGAAAAACATTAATATCCGGTAAAAATTTTGAGATTGTTTCGTTATACTGCCAATGCCAGATCCGTTTTGCTGTCATCTCGACGAAGGAGAGATCTGATCCGTTTTGCTTGGGATTTCTCCTCGTTCCTCGTCGAAATGACAAGCAGTTTAGTTCTTTGTTGATTATCAGCATTCTACGAAAACCTGTCATTGGCAACGCAGTGAAGCAGTCTGTTTGGATATTCTCATTTTTACCAGACAACAATGGTTGAAAAATAAAAATTTATTGATTATGATCCGTAACTTAATTATTAAAAACCGAAGCTATCGCCGTTTCGATTCATCTGTTAAAATTTCATTCAAACAAATAGAAAAATGGATTGAGTTGGCTCGGTTTTCAGCCAGTGGAAGAAATATGCAGCCATTAAAATATGCTGTTTGCACCGAAGAACAAACCAATGAAAAGATATTTCCAAATTTGGGTTGGGCAGGTTATTTAAGCAATTGGAAAGGCCCGGTGGAAGGAGAAAGACCAGTGGCGTACATTGCGGTACTGTTTGATAAATCGCTGTCGGACAATTATTTTTGCGATGATGGAATTGCCATTCAAAGTATATTGTTGGGTGCGGTGGAAGATGGATTTGGTGGTTGTGTAATTGGTACGGTTAATAAACGTAAAGTGGATAGAATTCTGAAACTCCCCAAAAACCTTGAAATTTTGTGGATGATTGCACTCGGCAAACCGGTTGAAGCGTGTGTACTGGAAACGGCAAAAAACAATGATATTAAATATTGGCGTGATTCTAACGATATTCATCATGTTCCAAAACGTCCGTTGAAAGAAATTATTTTCAAAAGTTTATAATTGAAAGCTGATTTTTATGATAAAAAGAACCGTTCTTTCTACTCAATTTATAGAAAGAACGGTTCTCTTTTTACAATTAATTAAGCTCAAATTACCCTCTAACAAAGAGTGCCTTAATAATTTCAGTTGCCATTTTCGGGTTCTCTTTTAACCTGCGGGTGGAGTAGCCAAACCAATGTTTCCCGAATGGAATATAAATACGCATTAAAAATCCCTTGTCAACAATCGATTGCCGAAGATAGGGAGTAACTCCGAAAAGCATCTGAAATTCAACCCTGTTTTTTGGGACATTGTATTGCTCAATTAATTTATACGATTCGTTGACCAAAAATTTATCGTGAGTTGCAATTCCCACATACATCTTATTTTTAAACATGTATTCCATATTTTTCAAATAATTTTGCTGAACCTCTTCAAAATTTTTGTAAGCTATTTTTTCAGGTTCAACATAAATTCCTTTACAAAGCCTGAGATTTAGCGGATTTTCTATTGTGTTTAATTCGTTTAATGCTTCCAAATCGCTAAACGTTCGACGTAAATATGCTTGGATCACCAAACCAACGTTGGCAGGGAATTCCATTTTTAACCGTTTAAACATTTCCAATTCCATGTCAACACATTGCGAATCTTCCATGTCGATTCTTATAAAAGAATTTTTTTCTGCGGCGAGTGAAACGATTTCACGAATGTATTTGTAACAAACTTCTTTGTCTATTAAAAGCCCGAACATTGTTGGTTTTAGCGAGAAATTACCCTTTACTTTCTCACTTGTTGTCCGATTAATTATTTCGAGATACTGGTTTTTATTTTCCTCTGCTTCACCCAATGTATTAATGAATTCGCCCAGTAAATCCAGGGTAATCTCAATTCCCTTTTCGTTTAATAATTTTGAAGCAAGAATCCCTTCCTCCAATGTTTCGCCGGCGATGTACCTTTTGGAAAAAACCCAAACTAACTTTTTGGGCATGTGCGGCAATATGTTCGCAATTAATTTGTTCAACATTTTCTTTTAAGCGTAAAATTGTTCAGTGTAAAAATAGTGCCTCAAATAGGTTTTTTTCAATGATGTTTATCAGTAGATAATTATGATTTTGCACATGTTTTTTTATGAAGTTGTTGATATTTAATTATATGGGCCGAACACGGCAAAGGGTTTGTGAAGAAATAACATGACTGGAATTAACAAAGTTATTTTGTGCGATAACAAGGTAAAAAACGTAGCTAGAGCCATAGTTACAGCGAGGCTTTTTAGCGAAGTTAGCGTGCAAAAGAACGAGTTAAAACGCTTAGGTTATTTCATTACAATCCCAAAGAACCTTAACATTTGGCAAAATGATAAAACCGTACCATCTTCCTGTTTTCGCCACAGCTCGTTTAACAGGTAGGCTGAACAGGGCGTAACGAAATACAAAATTATAGACAGGTGAAAAAAGTGTTGTTTTGATAATCGCATTTAAACTAAAAAATTATCTTTGTCAGAATTTGTAAAGTAAACCTTAAAAAAATCAAGATGAAAGGAACATCGTTAGTGGTAAATATTGTACTTTTTGTAGCCGTAGCTATTTTGTATGTTTTGCATTTTACCGGAGAGTGCAAGAATGAAAATGGTTCTTCAGCCGATAGTGACACGGTGGTTAATAGGGGAGGATTGAAAATTGCTTATGTAAAAGCCGATTCTGTGCTTTTGAATTATGATTTGTCGCAAGATTTGCACGATGACTTTACAAAAAAGCAAGACGCTTACACAACAGAATATGGAACAAAACGTCAAGCGTTTGAAAAAGATGCTGCAGCATTTCAGGAAAAATTGAAACGCGGTGGTTTTCTTACCGAGCAACGTGCGGTTCAAGAACGCGATCGTTTGCTTGGTATAGAACAGGAAGTTAAGAAAATGGATCAGGAGTTGTCAACGAAATTAGGCGAATTACAAAATGAAAATAACAAGCAGATTTTAGATAAACTATTGGAACACCTGAAAGAGTTGAATGTGGATAAAAAATACGATTATATTTTTAGTGCTTCCAATATTTTAATTGGCGACGAAGCAGACAACTTAACTGCCGAAGTTTTAAAAGCTTTAAACAAAAAGTACACAAAAGAACCTAAAAAGTAAATTATTTAGTCTTTGCAAGAAAACGCCAAATACTGCGTTACTCTCGTTTTGAAAACAGTCATTTACAAGAGTAAACTCCTTTATTTTCTGACTTCGCAAGCCTCGAATTCGAACCTTCTGAATCAAACACCAACTTTATGGACGGACTCTATTTAGTTGGAAAAATATTTAGAATCCGGAGGTAATTTCGGATTTTTTTTGGTTTTAATAGTAGATTTGCCAAACGATGTTTGCAAATAAGTATTTACAAAAACAGAATAGAGAAGTTTTAATTGAACCGGCCCCCGATGATGAAGTTGGAATTAGTATCGTGATTCCATGTTTTCGTGAACCTGAAATAGTGCAAACTTTAAAGTCGTTGGTTAATTGCGATTTGCCTTCTGCAAAAGTTGAAGTTATCGTATTGATCAATCATTCAGAAATTGCTCCCGATGAAATAAAAGAGTTTAATTTAAAAACAAAAACCGAGGTTGAAAACTGGATATCAACGAATAAAAACCACAAACTGAATTTATTTGTTGTTGGCCCAATTGAATTGTACAAAAAGTGGGCAGGTGCGGGGGTGGCACGAAAAAGTGGAATGGACGAAGCAATTCGCCGGTTTAATTTGCTTGAAAAACCAGATGGAATAATAGTTTCGTTGGATGCGGACACCTTGGTCAGTAGAAATTATTTAGTGGAAATTGAAAATCATTTCAAAAATAATCAAAAACATGTTGGTGCTACTATTTCCTTTCAGCACCAGTTGAAAGGGCTGGAACAAAAACAGTTTGAAGGAATTCAGTTGTATGAACAATATCTTGGATATTATAAAAATGCGTTGGATTTTACCGGTTATCCGTATTCTATGTTTACGGTTGGTTCTGCATTTGCCGTAACCGCCGAGGCGTATGTAAAACGGGGTGGGATGAACCGTCGGCAGGCTGGCGAGGATTTTTACTTTTTGCAAAATTTAATTCAGATCGGGAAAGTAGGTGAAATCACATCTGCTAAAGTTTATCCCTCGGCACGCTTATCGGATCGGGTACCTTTTGGAACCGGGCCAATTTTGCAGAAATGGATGAAAGGAGAAGAGGATTTAACTCAAACTTACAATTTGCAGGCATTTATTGATCTGAAACAATTTTTCAATGCAAAAGAAAAGTTCTTTAAAATTGAAGAACCCGAATTTAATCATATAATTTCCATACTTCCGGAATCGATAAATAGATTTTTAAAACAAGATAATTTTTGGAACGAATTGAATGATTTAAATAATAATTGTTCGTCTTTAAAAACTTTTCAAAACCGCTTTTTCCAAAAATTCAATGCATTTAAAATCCTGAAATTTTTGAATTTTGCACACGGGCATTTTTATCAAAAAGTAAATCTAAAGGCACAAATTACTAAACTAAAAACTATCAATTAAATGAAGCAAAAAGTTCAATTTTTAATACCACTGTTGTTCTCAATATTTTTAATGAACACTGGAGCAACAAGTCAAACAGTCCAGAAATCAAAAATTCATTTAAATGTCTTTATTCCAACAGAAGGGAACAGTTGGCTTACGAACGGTTTGGAGCAAAACTAACAGATAATAAAAAAAGGCGGAATTCAAAATTGGTCGGAAAAAGAGGTCAGGATTCGTACTTATTTTAAAACGACAAAAACTGGAAAATTGAATATTGGAATTTTATCTACTGCAATTTCCGGTGCTTCAAAAATAAAAGTTACCTGTGGCGATAATACAAAAACGGTAAAGGTTAAAAATTTAGCTGAGGAAACAATTCCCGTTGGAACATTCGGAATTAAAAAAGCAGGATACAATTGGATCGAAATTCAAGGTATTGCAAAAACCGGTGAATATTTCCCCGAAATTAAAAGTATTTTAATTGGCGGAGAGGCTGTTCAAGGAAAAGTATATTTTGCAAGCGAAGATTTTTATTGGGGCAGGAGAGGACCTTCTGTACATTTGAATTATCAAATTCCTGAAAATGCTGGAGATATATTATATTATTACAACGAAATTACGGTTCCTGAAAACAACGAAGTTTTGGGTTCTTATTTTATGGCTGACGGTTTTGGACAGGGTTATTTTGGGATGCAGGTAAATTCACCCACTGAACGCCGGATTTTATTTTCGGTTTGGAGCCCTTTTAAAACAGACGATCCAAATGCCATTCCCACCGACCAAAGAATAAAAATGCTCAAAAAAGGGGAGGGTGTGCACACCGGCGAATTTGGGAACGAAGGTTCTGGTGGACAAAGTTATTACAAGTTTTTATGGAAGGCTGGAACTACCTACAAATTCCTGTTAAAAGGACAACCAACTGGAAATGGAGAAACCGATTTTACAGCTTGGTTTTTTGCGCCAGAAGTAGGTGAGTGGAAATTAATTGCCAGTTTCAGACGGCCCAAAACAGATACTTATTTAACGCGTTTCCATTCATTTTTAGAGAATTTTTATACTGAAACGGGGAATGTAACACGCAAAGGTTTATACTCAAATCAATGGGTTTAAAATACAAAAAACAAGTGGATTGAAATAACAAAAGTGGAATTTACTGCCGATGCCACTGCGCGAAAAGAGTCGAGAATGGATTATGCCGGAGGTGCAGAGGGCCAGTCGTTCTTTTTGAAAAACTGTGGCTTTTTTAGCGAAACTACGACAATTGATTCTTATTTTGAACGAAAAGAAAGTGGAATTCCGCCTGTTATTAATTTTGATGATTTGCCGTAATAAAATAGTGGTCACCTAACTCAAAGCCGGGTGACCACTCACTTAATCATTTTTCAAACTACTTCCCTACAATCTCAAAATCAGTCGTCACCCTACTTCAAGTCGGGTGACGACTATCAAAGTATAAGTTCTTTGCAGTTTCCTGAATCAAATTCCAGGTTTCTTTCACATGTTTTTCCTCGGTATTGGTTTGTCCGATACTCATTCTTAAAACAACTTGTCCGTTTAATTTTGTATGAGTGAAATAGGCTTTCCCTGTTTCGTTCACCACATTCATTAATTTCATATTGAAATCGTTTTCCGATTTGTACCGGAAACAAACCAAGTTTAACGGAGGTTCAACAAAAATTTCAAAATCATTAGATTCTTCAAGCCAATTTTTAAAGTTTTGTGCCAGTTTAACATGTTTGCGAATGTGGTATTGCAAACCTTCAACACCGTAATGACGAATAACAAACCACAATTTTAGCGAACGAAAACGGCGGCCTAATTGAATGTGCCAGTCGCGGTAATCAAAAACCTCGCCCGACTCGGTGGCTTTGTTCCGCAAATATTCAGGAAGAATAGAAAATGTATTGATTAATTCTTCGCGGTTGGCCACCCAAAATACATCGCAATCGAAATTGGTAAACATCCATTTGTGTGGGTTGAAACAATAACTGTCCGCCAATTCAACACCATTTTGCAAATGCCTGAATTCGGGGCAAAGCATTGCTGTTCCCGACATGGCAGCATCAACATGCAACCAGCACTCTTCCATGTTACAAATTTCGCCAATCTCTTTTAATGGGTCAATGGCATTCGATGAGGTTGTACCAATCGCAGCACAAACAAAAAATGGGGTAAATCCTTCATTTTTATCTTTTTGAATCTGCTTTTTGAGCAAATCGGTCCGCATTGCAAACTTGTTGTCCACATCGATTAAACGTAGATTGTCTGTCCCAATTCCGGCAATTTTAATTGCTTTTTCAATTGATGAATGAGTTTGTGTTGAAATGTATGCAACTAATTTCTGTTGAATTCCTTTTTTGTTCGATCTGAATTTAGAAGCGCGCTCGCGGGCCGCAATAACTGCAGTTAATGCAGAGGTGGATGCTGTGTCTTGAATTACGCCGCCACCGGTCGATGTCGATTTGAATTTTTTGGGCATTCCCATCATATCGACTAACCAGTCGAGAACCCGGGTTTCCAGTTCTGTAGCTGCCGGACTGGTGGCCCAAATCATTCCTTGCACACCAAAGCCCGACGAAACCAAATCGCCTAAAATTGCGGGAAAAGAGGTGTTTGCCGGAAAGTAAGCGTAAAAATTGGGCGACTGCCAGTGGGTAATCCCGGGCATAATTTTATTCGTTACATCACTCATCATTTCATCTAAACTTTCACCTTTTTGTGGTGGACTAATGGGAAGCGATGCTTTTATTTCGCCCGGTTCAACTTGCGATAAAACAGGATATTCTTCAATGTTTTCGTAATAGTCAGCAATCCAATCGATTACTTTTTTGCCTTCTTCGCGGAACTGCGCCGGCGACATGTGGTAGTTTTTCTTTTCCAATTTTGTTGATTTAGTATTTTATGCTAAAATTATCAAAATCAGTTAGAATTTTCATTTTATATTTTGATATTTTGTCAACGTGGGAGAGGGTTGGCCCAATTCTGAGGTAATCAATAAAGGTTTCTATTTCTGTTTCATCACCTTGTACCATTATCAAAATTCCACCTTCAACAGTATTCTTTACCCAACCTTTCAGCTCAAATTCATTTGCTTTTTGAACAACAAAATATCGAAATCCAACACCTTGTACCCGACCTGTTATTTTAATTTCGTATTGATCCATATATAAGTTCAAGTTTAATTTTAGTTTGAAGTAATTATTAAGTTTTTGTTACTACTCAGCAGTACAAATGAAATTTAAATCGTTGGTTGTCAGTTCGTTTTGTCATGATTTTTGTTAAAGAAAAACAAAAATCTCGTCAAAACTACGGATTTTCACAACATTTATCCCCAAGCTTTCCATAGGAATCCTCCATGGGAGTCCTATGGATATATGTGAAAAGCATGGGATGATTGATAACCAATACTTTAAGCCTGATGAGTAGTAACAAAATATGTAATAAAGTTACTGAATTTTGTATGAATTATTTTGTTAATATTATTTTTTAGACCAACTGCAACAGTTCACCGTTAAACTGGTTATTTAAGTAGAGTTTTTTGAAAGAAATGCGTTTTTAGAGATGCCCTTAAAAAGAAAAGTTTATTTTTGCAATTGAAAAAGTAAAGAAAATGGGAGTATTAAAAGTTATATTATTGGCAGTTGTACTTTTATCTATTGCAATGGTGGGCATGGCAATAACAATATTGTTTAAAAAAGGGGGAAAGTTTCCTAATACACATGTGAGCGGAAATAGGTATTTAAAGCGGAAGGGAATTTATTGTTCGCAAACGCAGGACAGATTAGAGCAGAGAAATGCCTGGAAAAAAATTAAGTTTGATCAAGTAATATTTGCCCCGGATACCAAAACCGGAAAATAAACAGCTTTTTTTTTAATCCCAAACCTCAAAAAAATAAATCTCAGATAATCTTCGATTTTTACAAACTAACATTGAATCCACTCCAAAAAGTTAAAATGTCCGTCATTGCGAGGTACGAAGCAATCTTATATCACTGTATATGTGTTTGTTGAGATTGCTTCACTTCGTTCGCAATGACGAAAAATCTTTTTTCGGAGTAGGCTCAATATTTATATTTGATTGCAACTTGTATTTTTCTATTCCACAAGGTATTGCCTAAAGTTATCCGACATGTAAACCTGGTTACTCCCTTTATCATTGGTATATATAAAAAAGACCTCAATTCCAGGAACTTGTTGGGCAATTTCTACGCCCAACTCCATTCCTAAAACCATAAAAGCCGTGGCAAATGCATCGGCGGTCATACAATCATTTGCCAAAACCGTGGCACTCAACAAACTGTGTTGGACCGGATAACCTGTTTTTGGATCGATGGTGTGCGCATATTTTTTACCATCTTCTACATAAAAGTTTCGATAATTTCCCGATGTTGCCAAAGCACAGTCAGGTAGATGAATTTTCGCCTGTAAATCACCGGTTGACCCCAAAAGATCATCGTCAGGTTTGCTAATCCCGATTGTCCATATTTTTTGTTTTTCGTTTTTACCCCTGGCAACAACCTCACCACCAATTTCAACCATATAATTTTTGCACCCCTTTTCTTTTAGGAAATTGGCAATTAAATCGCTGGTGTAACCTTTCGAAATAGCACTCATATCGATTTTCATGTTTGGGTCATTTTTGAAAATTTTACCGTTTTTAAGGTTGATTTTTTTGTATCCGGTAATTTCTCTCAGGCTGTCAATGATTTTAGGTGTCATTTTTTTACGCTCTTCGGGTCCAAACCCCCATGCATTAACCATCGAACCAGCAGTAATATCGAAAGCGCCGTTCGTAATTTCAGAGATCTCTATGGCACGCTTGTAACAAATAACAAACTCGGGTTCCAATTCAGTTTTCTCGTTGTTGTTAATTTTCGAGATTGTTGACTGCGGTTCGTAAGTCGAAAAAATGAATGTATATGCTTTGAATTTTTCATTTATCTCCTCCTGCAAGTCTTTTCCATTGGGACTTTCGTAGATAATACTGTATATTGTCCCGTAAACAAAACCTTTGTTATAAATGTATTTCGAAGGCGAATTCTGGCAAGAATTTAAGAAAAGAACCAGTGAAAAAAGAAAGAGCAATTTAGTTTTCATGTTGTCGAAATTGGAATGCAGGCAAAATTAAGAAAAATGGATCAAAGTTTAGCGAAATTTTGATGTACAAGATCCATTGCATGAATATGGCGAAAAAGAATAATTAAATTTATGAAATATACTTTGCCATTGGATTTATCCAACACACCGTAGATTGAATTTCAAAACAGGTTTTTATCCATAAAATTTCAACTATATAATTTCAATTTGTAACTTTAGCCTGAATAATTCACAAATTGTTCTATTGCAAAGCCAAACTACTGTGATTAAAGGCGATGCTCATTTCCCGATTCTCGAAATAGCTAAGGTTATTCCTGCGAGTCGGAAATTTGTGCTCACCTTTACTCTTTGCATTTTGCCTTTTCGTAACAAAAACTTATGAATTAATCAGGTTAGCAAAAACAAAACAATAAAAATCTCAAAATATGAAAATTGCAATGCTTGGCACCGGTCTCATCGGTACATTTTATACTCAATCGTTGCACGGATTGCGCAGCCGTGATGAAGTGGTGGTCGTTTATTCGCGCTCCAAAGAAAGGGGGGCTAAATTTGCCAAAGAAAATAACATTCCTAAATGGACTACCAATTTGAATGAAGCGGTTTCGGATCTGGAAGTGGATGTGGTTATTGTTGGCTTACCCAATAATTTACACAAGGAAGCTATTTTTGCCGCTGTCGATGCAGGGAAAGCGGTTTTGTGCACCAAACCGCTGGCACGAAATGCGGAGGAGGCGTGGGGAACTTTGCAAAAAGTTGAAGAGTCAGGGGTTTTTCACGGTTACCTCGAAGATTTGGTTTACACGCCCAAACATTTAAAAGCGCACACTGCTGTTGAAAAGGGTGCAATTGGCAAAGTAACTTGGGTGCGTTCGCGCGAAGCGCATCCCGGGCCGCACAGCAATTGGTTTTGGGATCCAAAGATATCGGGTGGGGGAGCAATTATTGATTTGGGCTGCCACTGTATTGAGATAGGTCGCAGTTTTATAGGTAAAGATATTCGTCCGGTGGAAGTAGTTTGCTGGGCCGACACGCAGGTAAAACCAATTGCTGCAGAAGACAACGCAATTGGTTTGCTGCGCTATCAAAATGGAGCAATTGGGCAGTTTGAGGTGAGTTGGAGTTTTCGGGGTGGAATGGAGTTAAAAGACGAAGTTGCAGGTGTTGACGGTTCTATTCGGATCGATAGTTTTTTGCGCACCGGTTTTGAAATGTTTTCTGCACCTGGAAGAAAAGGTTATGTTGCCGAAAAAGCTGAATCCGATTCCGGGTGGCTTTTCCCGGTTGGCGACGAAGTACACGAATTGGGTTACAACCACATGTTTATGAACATGTTCAATTCCATGGAAGCCGGTAAAAAACCCATCGAAGATTTTTACGATGGTTACGTGGTAAATGCAATTATGGATGCTTGTTACCTTTCGGCAAAAACCAAAAAATGGGAGCCAATTGAATTAAAAGAGTGGCGCGGTAAAACTGAGGTAGAACCACTTTCAGCTTTTGTGGAATACGACGAAAACCACTGGCTGGTTAAAGAAGAGATGCTTCCCGATGGACGTAAAAAAATAATTTTGAAGGAGAAGGATTCAGGGGAGATTGTACAGCGTGAAGTTTAACTGCATTTGCAAATAGAACAAAAATATCAAAATAAAAAGTACATTTTAATA
>VAPK010137105.1_pt1 | contig 11284 bp, 9 predicted proteins | sample 3395031 | NCBI WGS metagenome assembly VAPK01 (sample SAMN08290443, study PRJNA428436) | hydrothermal vent metagenome | isolation source: Deep-sea hydrothermal vent chimney 1 | place: Pacific Ocean: Juan De Fuca Ridge
CAACCGGTCGATAAAATAGTTTATCGAGTATTTCTTCGGTGTCTTCCGATTTGTAAGTCGATTTAATTTTCGATGCGGTCTGCGACATAATTAAATGCTTCCTCCATAATTGAAATTCCTTCTTCCGCTGTTTCCATATCCATAATTAAAGGCGGATAAATCCGTATATCTGGATTGTAACCCATTACAATCAAACCTCTTTTTAAGCATTGGTGAAATACCATTTCCGTGTATTTTTTGTCCAACTTTTCTTTGGAGCCTTTCTCTTTTACAAGTTCAATTCCAATCATCATCCCTTTTCCACGTACATCGCCTATAAGAGGAATTCTTTCTTTCATGTCATTAAATTTTTGTAGCATAAACGCACCGACGTTAGCTGAGTTTTCAACAAGATCGTCGTCAATAATTGTTTTCAAAGTTGCGTAAGCTGCTGTTGACGCCAATGGATTTCCACCATAACTTGATGAACTTCCGCTCGGATTTCCGAATGGTTTTGCAAAAATTATTTCTTCGCGGCTCATTACTCCGGTCATAGGAAAACCGCCTCCGAAACCTTTTCCTATTGTTATAATATCAGGAACAATATCTTCGTGTTGGCTTCCGAACATTTTACCGGTTCGTCCGAATCCGGTAATCATTTCATCGCAGATAAGTAAAGCACCTATTTCATCGGCAAGTTTACGAAGTTCTTTTAAAAAACCGGATGCCGGCACAACATTTCCTGCCGTTCCCTGAATCGGTTCAACAATTATTGCTGCAATGTTGTTTGTAGTTTCAAATCTTATTTTCTTTTTCATAAAATCAACACATTCAAAATTACATTTGTCGAATGTTTTGTTGAATTCACAATGTCTGCAATCTGCATACGGTGTGTTGTAAATGCCGGCAGGCAAAGGTCCCAAACCGAACTTAAAATTGTCGCCCAAAAGTCCTAGAACGCCCATAGTTTTCCCGTGAAAGCCGTTCCAGAAACCGATGAACTCGGTTTTTTTTGTGTAAGATTTTGCCATACGTAATGCAGCTTCAACCGCTTCTGCGCCTCCGCTGTAGAATTGGCTTCGTGTTAAATCGCCAACTGCATTTTCGGCGAGAAGTTTTGTGAGAGCAACTCTATTTTTCGATGTAAAACTTCCAACGTGGATGTTGTCCAACTGATCTTTCATCATTTTGTTGTATGCATGATGATTATATCCGAGACTTGCAACGCCGACACCGGCAAAAAAATCAATATATCTGTTGCCGTCAACATCGTGCACAATGCAGCCCTTGCCTTTATCAATAGCAATTTTAGAGCGTGTTGCTATCGTTTGAATTCCTGGTGCAATGTAATTAGTTTCTTCATTAAATAATTTTAAGGATTTCGGTCCCGGTATTTCAGTCTTGATTAAAGCTGATTTTTGTTTCTCTGCATAAACCGTATTCATAATTTTGTGCCTTGTTAAATATTAAATTTGCAATTTGTTTAGCTGCTTCGTCTTTAATTGGTGCAAAACTCGGCCAGTCGTTTATATCAATAATTTTAATTGAACCGTCTTCGGCAATAACAGCATCACCTCCGTAAACAAAAAGTCCGAGAATTTCTGCTGAAGATTGTGCGAGCTGTTTTAATTTATTTTGGTCAAATGGTGTGTGGTTAATTCCGTTTAAGTAATACCAATGGAATAGATTTGAATCTTTAATGGCGTAAAATTTAACAACGTCTCCGTCGAGATGAGTTTGCAGAATTGCATCTGTAATTCCGCGTCTTTCAAATTCACGCAACATATTAGTTTTTTCAGATTCGGAATAAACAAGTGTAACATCTTCACGGTGAACAGCGTGCACATCGCCTCGTTTCATCCAAATTTTCCGCATACCGAAATCATCAAAATGTGTTGTATTTGTTTCGTTCGTTTTCACGTGAACACTTTTGGGGAAAGGAATTCCGGATTCGGGTAGTAGGGAAGTCATATTTACTCGGTAACAATTTTTTACCGAGCTTGGCGGATTGATAATTTGCTTTGTTCTCGCATTTTCAATTTTTAATAATTCTTCCGTTGCTCTTTCGCCTTGAACCATTGAAAAAATCATTTCTTCGGCTATATCAACTTTACCGACATCTTCTTCATTGTAAATACTGACTTCCGCTCCCATTTCAATTAGAGCTTCAGTAGTTTTCATTAAAATCAAAGAATCGGTTTCAATGTGGTTTGGCGAAAATTCAGCGCACCTTTTAATACCTGCTAATTTTATCATTATCTATTCCGTAAAAAATTAATATAAAATCTATTGAAATATAAACTATTTAGATTGTCTCAGATGTAAAGAAACTTACAATATTTATATTTAGATACTTACATTAGCCAAATAAGTAATTTTAGATATTTGTAAAAACATTAAAATACAGAAACATCAATGTATTTTTTAGGATCGGCTTTAAAATCAGTTATTAATTCAGTAAGAGATTTTACCAGGGAATCCAAATGTTGAGCAGACTTTCCGTTTTTCAGCAATCCGCCTATATAATTTGAATCATTATTTGTACTATTCAGCAGTTTATTTAAACTCAAAGTTGCTTTCGATAAATTGTTATATAACGAGTCATTAACCATTAACTTTCCAAGCGTACCATTGCCTTTCTGCAGGGAACTTAACAGATTATTTAAATTATCGGTCAAACCGGTTATACTATTACTTAGTTTGTTGCTATAAATCAATTGACCGAGTGAACTATTTTTATTTCCGAGGGCATTACTAAATTTGTTTAAATTTGAAATAGTTTTATCTAAAGTATTGGCAGTACTTTCATCGGAAAGTAATTTGCCGATAGTTCCTTTGCCGTTCGATAAGTTGGAGGTTATATTTTTTAAGTTTACAACAACCGAACCGAGGTCATTTAATATAGGACTTGCTTTTTCAGACAGATTATCAATTCCAATTTGCTGTTTTAATGGTATAACCGCACCATTTTTCAGAGCGTTTTCGGCATCATTTCCTAACGATATATCAACAAATTTATCTCCGAGTAGCCCAACTGTTTTAATGTATGCAAATGATTTTGGCGTAATCTGAGATTGATAATCAGCAAGCAAAAGTAAATCAATTTCAACCAAATTTTTCCCGTTTGGATGAATAAATTTAATTGCGTCAACTTTTCCGATTTTTAAGCCTGCAAGTGTAACCATTGCACCGGATTTAATACCTTGAGCATTTTTGGTTACTACGCTTAAATTATAAGTTTCTGAAAACATTGTGCTTTCGGAACTAATTATAAATACAAAAACGAAGAATGCAATAAGTCCAACAGTTATTGTCATTCCTACTTTTAGATTTGTAAATTTTGATAGATTTTTATTCATTTTATCTTTCCGATTTTTTTTAATCGCATTTATAAATATCCGTTGCAACGGCAATATCGCCGGAAACAAATTCTTTAATAAATTCGTCATCATTATTTTTTAACTCTTCAGGAGTTGAAACTGTAATTATTTCACCATTGTTAACGACAGCAATTCTATCAGCAATTTCAAAAGCATTGCTTATTGTATGAGTTACAATTACGGAAGTTGCTCCGAGAGCTTTCACGTTTTTTACAAGTCCAATTATTAGTTTTGAAGTTATCGGGTCTAAACCGGCGGTAGGTTCATCAAACAAAATTATTTTCGGTTTAATTGCCAAAGCTCGGGCAATAGCAACGCGTTTTTTCATTCCGCCGCTAAGCTCATTTACCTCAAGTTTTTCAGTTCCAACCAAATCAACAAAACATAGTTCCTGTTGAACTCTTTCCATGATTTCTTTTTCAGGAAGAGTAGTATTTTCTCGTAGAAAAAAGGCTACATTATCTTCTACCGAAAGTGAATCGAACAAAGCATTGCTCTGAAAAACCACAGCAATTTTTTGTCGAACTGCATTAAGTTCATGTTCTTTTAACTGAGTAATTTCAGTTCCGTCAACTTCCACACTTCCAAAATAAGGATGCCAAAGTCCGTTAATTATTTTAAGCAAAGAACTTTTACCTGCGCCGCTCGGTCCTATTATTGCAAGAGTTTCACCTTCGCTAATAGTGAGTGATACCGAGTTTAGAATATCCTTATCGGCGAGGCAAAGCGATACATCATTTATTTTTATTATAGCCAAAACATTATCCCAATAAAATCCAAACAATTTTTGTTAAAGTAAAATCAAGAATAAGCACCATTAGGGAAGACATAACAACTGAATTTATAGTTGCTTGTCCTAAACCGGCGGTTCCGCCTTTTGTCTTAAATCCGTAGTAGCAACTTATACTCGAAATAAAAAATGCGAAGAAAAACGGTTTAATACTACCGAGAAAAAGATCTTTAAATTCAATTGCGGCAACTGCCGAATTCCAGAAAAATCCAAGGTCGAGATTAAAATTTGCCATTGAAATTAACATACCGCTAATAATTCCTATAAAATCAGCAGCAATAATTAAGGGGAAAAACATTATTACAGCGGCAACAATTTTAGGCATCACAAGTTTATTCACCGGATTTGTTCCGAAAGCTCTCATCGCATCTATCTGCTCGCTTAGCTGCATTGCTCCAAGTTCAGAAGTGTTTTTTGCACCCGTTCTTGCAGCGAAAAGTAATCCGCCGATTATAGGTCCAAGTTCACGAAGCATTCCCAAAGAAACGGTTTTCCCAAGCATTGTTAGAGTCCCGAATTCTTGTAAATGGTGTCCAACTTCGACAGCAAGGATAACACCTATGAATAAACCGCCAACTGCAATTACTATAAATGCTTTTGTTCCTATCAGATACATTTCTGTCAGAATGTCATTCTTTGCTTTTTTAATGTGTTTCAGTCCGCGAAAAAATTCGAGAAGCAGAAACGCATAATCTTGAATACCCGATATTACTCTAATTAACATATTATTAAAATACTAATTATTTAATTTATATTGAATTTGCTTTTCTCTGAAAATAATTGTAAAAAATCATTTGCCTTTTTAATGTCATCCGAATGGTCAATGTCTATAATTTTTGAAAACTTAAATCCCTCGACTTTTAATCCTTCTTTTAATAGCATATTAAGCAAATTCCGTAATCTGAAAATTCCACTATTAATTGCTTTTTCAGCAAATTGGAATACATCGGGTTTAAAATAATAAATTCCGCCGGTTGCCCATTTATAATTTGCTTTTTCGTTATGAAAGGAAATAATGTTTTTTCCATTCAATTCAACGCATAGCGGTGTTTCATCATCAATATAATCCGTAATTCCAAGTATAACATCAGGCGAATTCTCAGTATTGTTTGACACACTTAAAGAACAATAGTTTACAAACTTACTATATTCATCCGGTACAAAAATTGAATCAACAGTTCCCATTAAAAAAGGTTCATTTACAAATTCACGTAATTCATACATCGTATGCAGTGAACTCGGTGTTGATTTTATTTTTACTTTAACAGGGATTTCATAGTTACTTTTTTGAATATGTTCAAGCACGTCTTTTGATTCTTCATTAATTACACAAACAATTTTTGTGATGTTATTATTAGCAGCAGTAGAAATTAATCTGTCTATCAATGCCATTCCGCCAACTTTTATAAGTGGCTTTGAAACGGGAATGCCTTCGCTTTTTAAGCGTGAGCCTTCTCCTGCTGCTATTATTGATAGTATCATAAAATTACCGATTTCATTATTTACTAAAAAATTTTACTAATGTTAAACCAAATTTCAAAAATAAAAAATATCCTTTTACAAACTTATAAATTATCAAAGAGTTTACTTTTATGAATTTATAGTTCCCAAAATACACATCGCAGTATATCGCACTGTTAAGAATAAAATTATATTTACTCTCTAAACATAAAGTAAACTGCAAAAACAATAAGAATAAAAGCAACTATATGGTTCCACTTAAAAGTTTGATTTTTGAACACAATCAAAGTAAAGCCGGTAAAAACCAATAAAGTTATTACTTCTTGAATTACTTTTAACTGCACAAGTGAAAATGGTCCGCCATTTCCTTTAAAACCTATTTTATTAGCCGGAACTTGAAACATATATTCAAACAGTGCAATTGACCAACTGATTAAAATAACTGCTGCCAAACCCAACTTATTAAACCATTTCCATTCGGTAAATTTTAGGTGGCCATACCAGGCAATGGTCATAAAAGTGTTTGACAATATTAATAATCCTATTGTTAAAGCGGCTTTCATAATGACTCTATTTTTTTATTATTCTAAATATTTCCAAATTCAACTAATTATTCTTTAATTACATTATTTTTCTTTTTGTCTTCAAACAGATAGTAAAAAGCAGGTACGACAAACAGCGTTAATATAGTTGATACAAGTAATCCGCCGATACTAACAACGCCAAGCGGTTGTCTCATTTCTACACCGGATGAACCAACACCAATTGCGAGCGGAAGCATACCGAGGATTATTGCAAGTGATGACATAATAATAGGTTTCAACTTTGTTGGACAAGCTTCTATTAAAGCATCTTTTACGCCGACTCCTCTTTCTCTTACAAGTTGATTTGTGTAATCCAGCATCAAAATTGCATTATTAACTACAATTCCGATAAGCATAATTATTGCCATCAATGATGTGATAGCAAACGAAATATGCGTGTAATATAATGAAGCCAAAACGCCGATAATTGCAAGAGGAACTGTAAGCAAAATAAAAATAGGCTGAATAAAGCTTTCCAAAATAGCAGCCAGAAGCAAGTATGTTAGCAGCATTGCCAAAACAAATGCAAAAGACATATCTTTAACCATGTCATTCATCATTTCAGCCATTCCCGCCCATTTTATTTGATAACCCGCTGGCAAATTTATTGTTTTTAATCGTTTTGTAATTTCGCCTGTTACATTTCCCATTGGAACTCCCGGAGCAGGGGAGCAGGTAAATTGAATTGCAACGTATTTATCGCGATGCAGAATTTTTGAATAACTTGTTGTGTATTTAATATCTGCTAATTGAGATAATCTATAGATCACTCCGTTTCGAGAAGGAATTGAAATACGTCCTACTTTTTCGGGTGTGTTCACCGAAGCATCATTCATTGTAATTGTAATATCGTACTCGTCGCCTTTTTCAAAATATTTTGACGATGAAATTCCTTCTATTGCTGCACGTGCTGTTAAAGCAATTTCCTGTACACTGATTCCCGTTTCAATAAGTTTTGTTCTGTTTGGAATGATAGTGATTTCCGGTTTTCCTTCTCTTGAACTTTGATCCAAGTTTATCATTCCCGGAACGTCATGAATTTTTTCCCAAATTTGATTTTTTAATTTGTTAAGCACCGTTAAATCCTGTCCCATTAAAAAGAACTGAATTGGTGCTCCGTTTTTTGAAGAAAAATCCTTGTAATTTACAGTTATTAATCTTGCGTTTGGAATAGTAGAAAAATCTTTTACAAACGAAGAAATATAATACTTTATTTTTTTATCTCTTTGATTAACGGGTACTAAATTTACGTCCATACTCGCAAGATTAGTTCCAATATCGCGGTCATTTAACTTACCAAGATTAGTAATTACATTTACAACACCGGGATAATTCTTAATCTTATTTTCCATTTTTGCAAGTGCAACGCCTGTTTCATGCAAATCATATTCCGGAGGTAATTCGGCTTGTATGCTGATTTGTCCGTTGTCGGAACTGGGAATCATATCAAAGCCGATTTTTGGTCCGTAAATAATTACAGATAAAATAAACATAACAAAAGAGATTGCAATAATTACAATACTAACAAATTTATTTTTAAGCGAAAGTGTTAATAACTTACGGTAAAAATTATCCCACTTTGCATAAAATGCATCAGCTTTTTTCGCAAGCTTTCCTCCACCGCCTTCTTTTTTAATCATCAATGAAGCAAGCATTGGCGTAAGTGTAAAGGAAAAGAGAAGTGAAAATAGTGTTGAAAATGCTGCTGCAAGTGCCAACTCTTTCATAAACATTCCAACAATGGATGACATATTTGCTATTGGCAAAAACACAACAACGTTGGTTAATGTTGCAGCAACAACAGCTATGGCAACTTCGGTTGTCCCTTTTATTGAAGCATCCTTTGGTGAGTTCCCCATATTTTTGTGCCTAAATATATTTTCGAGCACAACCACCGAATTAGAAACGAGTACACCAACTGAAACTGATATTCCCATAAGCGACATATCATTCAGTGTCATATTGAAATACTTGAACAATAGAAATGTTGAAATAATTGATGCAGGCATTGATACGGCAACAATTATAGTTGAACGGATATTGAAAAGAAAAACGAATAAAATTATTGATGTCAATATTATACCGAGTATAATATTAGTTAGCGTATCACTAACAGAAGCTCTGGTAAACTTTGAATTATCACTTGCAATTCCTAAGGTTAAACCACTCGGCAAAGAACTTTTAATTTCCGGTAGAATTTTGCGTACGGCATCTGCAACTTCAACTTCATTACCGTCAGAACTTTTAATAATAGAGAGACGAACAGCATTAGTATCGGATATTCCGTTACTTGCATTAAAATAAACTGTCCGAGTTGTAATTTTTTTGCCGGTATCAACTACGTTTGCAATTTGTCCTAATCGCTTATTTCCGTATTGAGTATGTATTTGCAAGTTTTTAATTTGATTTACATTTGTGAATTTTCCTTTCATTCTCACCGAATATTCTTGTCCGGAAATGTTAAAAGTTCCGCTCGGTAAATCGATATTTTGCGATGCCAAAGCTTGAAGCAACTGAGGCAGTGAAATTAAATATTTATATACTTCCTTATTGTTAAAAGCAATTTTAATTTCACGTTCTTGACCACCGACAATTTTAACATCGGCAACACCTTTTATTTGCGAAAATCTATCTTTTAGCCGAGTATCAGCCAAATGGAATAATGTTCTCGGATCAACATTATTTCCGCTGAGAACCAAATCCATAATCGGTGCGGCTTTTAAGTCAATTTTTTGTACAATAGACTTTTTGGCATCACTCGGAAGCTCGTTGCTAATTTGGTCAACTTTATCTTTTACTTCCTGATTGGCAACATCAATGTCTTTCGATAACTCAAATTCGATTAATGTAATTGCAACGCCGTCAAGGTTGTATGATTCAATTCTTTTAATTTCACTAATTGTTGAAATTGCGTCTTCAACTTTTTTAGTAATTAATGTTTCGGTTTCTTTAGGACCTGCACCGGGATAAATAGTAGTAACGGTAACATACGGTATTTCAACTTCGGGCAAATGATTTAATGTCAAATTTTTAAATGCAAGTGCACCAAATAAAATGAAAACGAACAATATAACTGTGGTAAGAACCGGTCGCTTAACTGCGAGTTTTGCTAAAAACATTTTTCCTCCTTTACTTTACCACTTTAATTTTAATTCCGTTAGTCATTCTGGCGTTGCCTTTGGTTATTAACAAATCACCTTCTGCAAGCCCGCTGCCGATTTCATAATTTATACCTGATAATTGTGCTACTGTAACATATTGTTTTTTTGCTTTTTCGTTTTTGGCAAGATATACGAAGTAACCTGAAGCATCTTTCTTTACAAGATTTTTTGGAATAACAATTGCATTCGGATTTGAATAAGTAATAATTTTAATGTTTGCTGTTGTTCCCGATAAAATTTTTCTATTCTCATTGTTGAATATTAAATCTGCATAAAAGGCTTGTTTAAAAGGATCTTCGCTAAGCGAAAGAGATTGAACTTTACCGGTAAATGTATTTTTACCGACTGTTGCCAAAGCGGTCATTCCTTTTTTTATTTGCATTCTTTCCTTTTCATTTAACCAAATTCTAATTTTCATTTTATTCAGTTTTGCTACGGTGAATAAAGGGGATTTCTTTTTCACATTATCGCCTTCGTGAACCATTATTTCTGTTATTGTTCCATCATAAGGTGAATCCAAATGCAAAGTCTGTTTTAATGTTTCGTAATTCCTTTTGTCAACAAGATATTTAGTTTCGGCACCGTCAAACTGTGCTTGTGCAATTTCGCCTTTTGTTAGCAACGCTTTCATTCGGTTGTATGTTTTCTCGGAATTTACAAAAGCAGCTTTTGCCTGCTGAATTTGTGAAGCCGGAGCATCATTTGGAAACTTAATTACTACTTGGTCTTTCTTCACTGTTTCTCCGGGTGTTAAAAGAATTTTTTCAACACGACCGCCAATCATTGCGCCGATAACGGTTTGTTTTTCGCCTCTGAATTTTCCGTAGAATACAAGCGATGATTCAAATTTTTGAATTTCTACTTTTTTAACAACAACAGGCATGCCGTTTTCTTTTTGAATTTGTTCCATGCTCTGTGATTTTTTATTATCATCACTTGAACACCCGGCTATTAAAAATCCTAAAAATACGACTGCAAAAAGCGTATGCAATGATTTATATAATTTAAGTTTCATAATTTTATCCTTTAATTGTATTAAAATTTATTTGTTCAAATATTCGCTGTATTCTTCAAAATATTTTTGCTTAACTGTTCCGAGCAGGTTGTTAAGCTCGGCTTTTGCTACAAGATAATCGTGAACTGAATTTGCATAGTTTACTTTAGCTTGACTTAGAGCCACATTTGCATCCTTTACTTCCAGTTCATTGCCGCTTCCTTGTTTAAAGCGGTCTTCAGCAATTTGATAAGCTCTTGCGGCAAGATTAACATTTTTATCCATCGCATCAATTTGTGATTGAACTCTTATCAAATCATTTAATTTTGATTTTACTTGTAAAACCGTTACGTCTTTTAAAGTACTTATTTGCTCTTTTGTTTGCAGTCCTGTAATTCTGTCCTGCTGAACTTTGTGGCTCGTTCTACCGCCCCGAAATAAATTTATGGAAAAGCTTAATCCGACAGTGGTAGAGTTATATGTACTGAAATTCCAGTCATCTGCCGTACCGGCATTAGAATAAGCTCCGAATGCTGCAATAGTAGGCCAATAATTGCCTTTATCAATTGCAGTAAATTCATCATCTAATTCATTCTTTATTTTCAACGTATTCAAATCAAAATTATTAGTAATAGCTTGGTGAACAAGTTCACTTTCAGTCGGCAGTAAATTTTTACTGTAAGTTAAATTTCCTGCAAGATTTATTTTTTCAATTTGAGGAATGTTTAATAAAATTTTCAATCTGTTTTTGGCATCTTTGTAAATATTTTCCATCTTTAATAATACGGGACGAATGTTTTCTGCTTGAACTTCGGCTTGCATTTCATTAAAATCAGAAACAAGACCTTGATTTTTCATAGCTTTAATATTTCTCAAATGTTCTTGTGCATTTGCAAATTGAGTTTTTGTAATTGCAAATAATTCTTTTGCAAGAA
>VAPK010323851.1_pt1 | contig 11283 bp, 12 predicted proteins | sample 3395031 | NCBI WGS metagenome assembly VAPK01 (sample SAMN08290443, study PRJNA428436) | hydrothermal vent metagenome | isolation source: Deep-sea hydrothermal vent chimney 1 | place: Pacific Ocean: Juan De Fuca Ridge
ACCTGTTGGGATATTGATTCCCAGCTCGATAGCGAATTTTGAAACAGCCTCTACCGCCTGATACAATCTGGCATCTTCCCCTTCATTTTTACATGGCCACATCCAGTTAGCCGATAAGGTAACCGACTTTAATTTATCTTTTAAAGGTGCCCAAACTAAATTGGTAAGAGCTTCGGCAATTGAATTTCTTGACCCTGCTTTTTCATCGATCAAGGCACTAATTGGTGAATGACCAATTGAGGTAGCAATTCCGATCACCCCTTTATAATCTACAGCCATTACACCCACATCGTTTAAAGGTAACTGCAAAGACCCGGCGCATTGTTGTTTTGCAACTTTACCTCCAACACAGCGATCTACCTTATTGGTTAGCCAATCTTTGCAGGCAACAGATTCTAACTGTAATACTTGATTTACATATTGATATATATCTTTTTCTAAATAGTTGATATCTTTATATTTTCTACCCAGATTGATATCGTTCATATAAGTATGCGGTGAGCTACCGAACATATCCATAAGGTCAAAATCCATCGGAGCTGTCCCATTTTTTGCAGATCTAAATGAAAATCGATGGTTATTAGTTACAGTTCCGACATCATAAATTGGAGAGCGTTCTCTTTTAGCTACCTGATGCAAATAATCTAAGTTTTCTTTCTCAATAACCAGTCCCATTCTCTCTTGAGATTCGTTACCAATAATTTCTTTTGCAGATAAGGTCTTGTCCCCAATTGGTAGTGCATCTAAGTCGATCTCACCACCTGTTTCTTCCACCAATTCAGACAAACAATTTAAATGCCCTCCTGCACCATGATCATGTATAGAAACTATTTTGTTTTTATCACTTTCTACCATTGCACGAATTGTATTGGCTACTCTTTTTTGCATTTCAGGATTTGATCGTTGTACTGCATTTAGAGTAATAGCCGTATCAAACTCACCAGTATCGGCAGATGATACAGCAGCACCACCCATACCGATTCGATAATTGTCACCACCCAAAATTACAATAGAATCACCTTCTTTAGGTTTGTCTTTTAAACTGTCGATTTCTTTTCCATAGCCAATACCACCTGCCAGCATGATAACTTTGTCATAGCCCAATTTTCTATTGTGCTCTTCATGTTCAAATGTTAAAACAGAGCCTGAAATTAAAGGTTGCCCGAATTTATTTCCAAAATCTGACGCCCCATTTGAAGCCTTAATTAGCAGTTCTATAGGAGTTTGATACAGCCAGTTTCTTTCTTCCATATTTTCCCAGTTTCGATTGTCATCGGAGTTGTCTTCCGTTAAACGGGAATAAGCCGTCATATAAACCGCTGTACCTGCAAGAGGTAAAGAACCTTTTCCTCCAGCCAGTCTGTCTCGAATCTCACCTCCTGATCCTGTTGCTGCCCCGTTAAAAGGTTCAACAGTAGTTGGAAAATTATGCGTTTCCGCTTTAAGCGAAATAACAGATTTAATATTTTTTGTCTCGTAAAAATCGGGTTTATCAAATGATTTCGGTGCAAATTGCTCCATACTCGGACCTTTGATAAAGGCCACATTATCTTTATATGCAGAGACTATTGTATTTGGGTTTTCAGACGAGGTTTTTTTAATCAATTGAAACAAGGAGCTTTGTTTTTCTACTCCATCAATAATAAAAGTACCGTTAAAGATCTTATGCCGGCAGTGTTCGGAGTTGACTTGTGAAAAACCAAATATTTCTGAATCGGTAAGTTTTCTATTTAATTTTTTTGAAAGATTTTCTAAATACTCAATTTCTTCTTTGTTTAATGCCAATCCTTCCTTTTTGTTATAGGAAGCAATATCATCAATTTTTAAAATGGGTTTTGGTTCTAGATCAACTCTAAATATTTTTTGATCTAATTTTGTATAAAATTGTCGAATCATTGGATCGAACTCTGTATTCTCAGTTTCTCTAAAAAAGAATTCTTCAATACGAGAAACCCCCGAAATCCCCATATTTTGTGCTATTTCAACAGCATTGGTGCTCCACGGACTTATCATCTCTCGTCTCGGGCCGACGAAATAACCACCAATTTCATCTTTTTTGATGAATTCCGCATCTCCGAAAAGCCATTGTAGTTTTTTGCTTGTGGTATTGCAAATTTCGGTTTGTTTAGAAACTGCAAAAATTGTATTGTTTTTTTCGAAAAAATAGATCATTCGATTTAAATTAGAGCATTTATTGTTGATTTGCAAATTTAATCAATTGACCTAGTATTATTGTTTACATTGTTAATAATATTGGATAAAAATATAAATTCTGATTGAAGCATTACCGACAGTTTTTCTTAATGGATATTTAACCTAAATCAATTTGAAAAAGAACACATTCTTTTATTTCAGGATAATTGACTAACAAGGGATGATCGAAATTCATTAATTTTTTCATTCCGATTTTTTTCATCACATGTATCGAATTCTTGTTTTTTACTGTGACTATAGCGTGAATAGATTTTAAATTTAATTTTGTTTTGGCATATGTAAGACAGCAAAGGGCACCTTCTGTTGCATAACCCTTGTTCCAGTGTTGTTTGTCTAACCTCCAACCAATATCTGTAAAAGGTGAAAATTTAGTATCCAATATTTGATCTGAAATACCAATAAACCCAATAAATTCATTATTAGTCAATAGATCAACAGCAAAATAGCAATATTGTTTTTCTCTGAATTGCTTTTTCATTCTATTTATAAAATCGATAGTTTCTTTTTTATTTGGATTTTTTGGAAAGAATCGCATCACTTCTTTATCTGAATTGATTGCTGACATTTTAACAAGATCAGATTTTTGCCAATTTCTGAATCCTAATCTTTTTGAAGTAAATATGTAATTTTTGTTCATAAAATAAATAAAACTATTTATTATGAATTTCAATACTTGAATTTATTTTAATGATATCTTTGAATTAACTAGTTGGCTTTTCTTTCCATCAATGCCATATAGAAACCATCAAATCCCGATTGAACAGGAGATACTTTGTTGTCTTCTATTAACATAAATTCAGGGTGATTCTTTAAAAATTTTTCAACTTGTAATTCATTCTCTGAGGGTAAGATCGAGCAGGTTGCATAAACCAATTTCCCGCCTTTTTTAACCATTTTTGAATAGCTATCTATAATTTCGGCTTGTGTTTTTTTAATATTTTCAATAAACTCTGGTTGTAATTTCCATTTACTATCCGGATTTCTTTTTAATACACCCAAGCCACTACAAGGTGCATCGATCAAAACTCTATCGGCGCTTTCCTTTAATTTTTTTATAGTTTTTGAACTTTCAATGGGTCGGATATCAATATTATGAGCTCCATCTCGTTTTGCACGTTTTTTTAATTCCTTTAATTTATGGGCATAAATATCAAGTGCAATGATTTGTCCTTTGTTTTGCATTAACGATGCCAAATGTAATGTTTTTCCACCTGCACCTGCACAGGTGTCAATAACTCTCATTCCTGGTTTTACATCTAAAAATGGAGCTACCAATTGAGAAGATGCGTCTTGCACTTCAAAATATCCTTTCTTGAAAATTGTTGTCATAAAAACATTTTTCCTCTCTGTTAAAACTAGAGCATCAGGTTGATTATCAATATATTCAGTTTCAATATCTTCTTCCAGTAAGAGTTTTTTAAGCTCATGTTTAGATATTTTTAAAGTATTTACCCGTAAAATAACACGAGCTTGTTGATTTAGTTCGTGAATTTCTTTTTCCCATCTTCGTTCGCCTATCTCTTTAATGGCCATTTCATCCATCCAATCGGGAATAGATTCTCTAAATTTTCTTTCCTTTTGTAGATCATCAAACATGCCTTTAATCCTTCTCACCGGGGTTCCTGCTAATTGATGCCAGTCATCTGGTAATTTATAGCCTTTTAAAACTGCCCAGGCAGCAAAATTTTTCCAAATATTCTCGCGTGTATAATGACTTTTTGTTCCTGCAATTTCGTTGTACAGTCTTTTCCATCTCACCATTTCATAAATGGTTTCTGCGAGAAATTTTCGATCACGAGCACCCCATCGCTTATCGATTTTCAATGTTTTCTGAACTACTTTGTCTGCGTATTCATTTTTATTAAATATTTTATCCAGAGCATTGATCACTGCATAAACTAGGGTTCTGTGTAGTCGCATTTTGTTTAAATTTTCGGATTGCAAAGATAGGTCTAAATTACGATTAAATCGATTTAAGGTTTATGATTTCTTTTTAAAGTTTAAAATTTTATGATAGGTTAAAACCCTTCAAAAACACCCAAACCAAAAAGTGCGAAATCATATTTAACGGGGTCTTTTACATCCATTTTTCTAAGATTGTTATCTAATTCAAATAAGGCTTTAGCATCGTTTTGTTTGCGTGAAAGTAAACCTAATTTTCGAGCAACATTACCAGAATGTACATCTAAAGGACAAGAAAGTTGAGATGGAGATAGTGTATTCCAAATACCAAAATCAACACCAGTATTATCACTTCTAATCATCCAGCGTAAAAACATATTAATTCGTTTTGCAGCGGAATTTTTTAAAGGATCTGAAATATGTTTTTGTGTTCGTGTAGGGTGGTCTAAGTCAAAAAATATTTGTTTAAAATGATGGATAGACTTTTGTAAAGAATTCATTTCCGTATTTTTAGCGAAAACAGTTTCCAAACCACCATGATTTTGGTAGATATTTTTAAGAGATTTTATAAAATATTGAAAATCAATACTATTGAATGTTCTGTGTATAGAGCCTTTTGTCTTGTCTAGTTGATTATTATTGTGATTCATCACAAAATCGTAAGGTGAATTACCCATAAAATTCATCATTTTATTGGCATTATCAATAATCATTTTTCTTTTACCCCAGGCAATGGTTGCAGTTAAAAACCCCGCAATTTCAATATCTTCTTTTAAAGAAAATTGATGAGGTATTTGAATAGGATCACTCTCAATAAACTTTGGATTATTATATTGTCTTACTTTATGATCTAAAAAATTTTTAAGTTCTTGGTCTGTCACTGAATTAAGTTTATCAAAATAATTATTAAATCACTTTATAAGCATCAAAAAATTCTTTATCCTTGGCTACAATAGTCTCATACAATGCTTCATTAGGAATTTTGTAAGGTCTTATTGTATTTTTTTTTGGATTAAAGGATAAGAATAAAACCGGTATAAATATAAAGGTTGTAATTAATTTTTTTGATATTCTCATTATCTAATTATAGGGTTATTATTTATTTGTTTTATAAAGCAAAAGTTCTTCATTATCATTTGGGATATTGGTAGTTCCAAATAAACTCATCCCTAATTTTTCTAGCAATTTTTGCGAAGCAACATTATCTTTTGTTGTGATTGCATTAATTTCGTTAATTCCAAACTCACTAAAAGCAATATTTTTTAGCTTATTTGCAGATTCAAAGGCATAGCCTTTATTTTCATATTTTGGAAGGAATGCAAATCCAATATCTATACCATCTAGTCCTTCTCGATCATAGAGTCCGCAGGTTCCAAGTTTCACTCTATCCCACTTTCTTATAACAGTGTAGTTTGAATAGCCAAGTTTTTTAAGCTGGGGAAGCATTTTAGTTGTAATATACGCTTTTGCACTCTCTGCGGTTTTGACATTTCTATCTCCAACATATTTCAACCATTTGGGTGTATTAAGCAACTCTAAAATAAATGTTGCATCTTCTTCAGTAGTTGGTTTTAGTATAAGTCTTTCTGTGTTAAATATTTTATATTCAGCCATTTAATTTGGTTAATATTCTCAATTGGTACAAAAATTACAGCAAGAAAGATTCCAATTATTAATTTATATTGCAATCGAAATCCCAAATCATTCCCAGAATTTGATTCCACCAATTTGGTAACAATATTTTCATAAGTAAGCATGCAAAATCAATTAATATTAAAAGACATTAGCCCTTTAGTTAAAACATTCCTATTCGTTTATTCAGCAATCTCATTATCGATTTGCAAGATTAAATCATTTATACTTTTTTTAAATCCCAATTGGAATTTTATAAATGTTTCAGAAATTTGAACACTAAAATTCATTATTTGTATATATTCTTTATTCTTGATAAACTGATCATAATTAATAGGTTTAAATGATTCATAAAGTTTAAAAGTTTTAAATTCAGACATCATTAAGGGCTTAATATAATTGACGTAGTGTTCTACTAAATATGTTTTCTCAAAAACTTTGTATACATTAAAACGGTTAGCAAATAAATCAGAAATTTTGGTTCTCAATGAATCATTAGTTATCAAATTCATGCCACTTTGATTTAGACTGTTGAAAGTTGTCTGATTCGGTGAAAATGTAATAAATGGGTATAGATTTGAGAAATGGAAATCCAAAGAATCGTTGTAAGGCAGATTATTTTCAATATGATGAAGAATAATTTCATTTGCTCGTTTACTCACTCCCAAGTAAGTAATATTTTCATCAATGTCATTGATATTTTGCAATAGATCAGAACGTAATTCTTTTAGAGCTTTTATTTCTTGTATTCTTATTTTACGAACTTCATTCCAATTATTTAATTGTAGAGCAATTAGGATTCCTATCACTACTAAAATAATTTCCCCAATAGCATAAATCAAATATTTACTGAACTTGTTTTCAGTAAGTAATCTTTGTCTAATCTTTCTAAATAATTTTATCATTTCTCGCTTTGGTTTTTAATTTGAATACTTCAAATTTAGTTGCTGATTATCAATTAGTTATTGTTTTTATAAATTATTCTTTTTTACACTATTTTATTCTTATTCCTTTGTCGTTAGCAGGAGAAATTAATCTTGGTTTTCCGTGATGTGTGGAATGGAGCATAGCATGTAAAAAGATGCTAACTTTTCAGATTAACGGGAGCCGAATTTTTATACTTTGTTTTAAATTATTCAATATTAAAAGCCAAATTTAAAAATTTGGTGGTCTTTGTAAATATATAGACATCTCACGTAAACCCTTTATTATATGCTTTTAAACCCATCCAAAAGTTTTATTTATCCGCATATCCCATTAAAGCAGAATGCGGAAAAGAATAACCAGTCTCCTTTTTAAATGGCTCACAATTTTTAATGAAATCATTTTTTATATCCTTTTGTTTATTTTCAGGAAATAAGTGCAAATTACCCCAATCCCAACATCCATTGATAAGAGGTTCAAGAGAAGACATATTCCAGGTTGTGTTTAATTTTTCTAAATTGAAATTTTTTAGTTTTGCATTTGCTGCTAAATTATTATAAGTGTCAAAATCTGTAACTCCAAACAAGGGGCCGTGTGGTAGTTCAGATAGTTCATGATGACTTGCAAAGGCTTGAAAAAAAGCACCTAAAGAACTCTGTTCTTCATTTGCACCCCAAACGGCAAAGGCAAATTTACCTTTCGGTTTTAAAACTCTATATATTTCACTAAAAACTTTATTGGGTTCAGCTAAATGATGCACTACAAAATTTGCTATTATAACATCAATTGAGTTGTTTTCCAGTGGAATATTTTCGGCATCAGACTGTTTGAAAGTGATATTTGGAAAGTTAGAATTAGCCTGACCAATCATTTTTTTTGAAAAATCAATTCCTATAACATTAGCTCCTTTTTCACTTATTATGTTTGTTGAGTTTCCAGCACCACAACCAATGTCTAATACAGAAATATTAGAATCAACATTTGTTTTATCTATTAATAAGGGAAGGGTTTCGTTGGTTAAGGTTGCCCAAGTATTATTATAACTTGGCGAACATCTTGTCCAGGTGTCTAATTCATATTCACGAACAGCATTGTAATTTGTTTTTTCCATAATAGTGTTGTTTTAATTTTAGGTAACGTATTGGTATAAAGCTAGTACTGTTAGGCATGCGAGGATTTTTCGTTAGGATATTGGTTATAAATATACCAAAACTTTGGGGTTAGTACAGATATAAAGCATTAATTTTATATAGTCTTAGTGGCTGGCATTATTCCTCTTACTTCATTCAATTTCATTGTCATAGAAATCGCTTTATGCTCAACCCATTCATTATATTTTTGATAGATTTTCATTAATTATTTTTCAATTATCTTAAATACGTTAGCGTTCTTTAATATGGCATATAACGGGTTGTGCAAGAATAATAAGGGAATAAAAGTAAATATTATTCCGATTAGGATTTAGTTTCTTTAAAGCAAACTTATTCTCTTAACCAAAATACACTTATTATTTTTATAGGTCTTTGTTGTAGGTAGTGCTTTAAAAGTTTTCATTCAATTCTCTGAACATTTCTATTGTGTTGATATATCTAACGTTAAATTGATTACAGACTTCAGGGATTTTAATTTTCCTTTTTATGTAAGGCTCACTTTTTTCATATGTAACAATTGTCCAATTATTACTCATCGCAAAAGCAATTAACCAAGGGTCAGCTAAATCTGCTTCGAGAAATTCTTGAATTGCATTAGCAGTATAATGATGAGACATTGAATTTACCCAAGTTACTATAGAAATATAATTATTTAAAACAGAGTCAGTATTAATGAAAAAATCTGACGGTAAATTAGAGTCACACCATAGTTTTAACTCGTCTTCGTGAGATGAATTATCGAAAATCTCTTTTTTAACTTTATCAATACTTACGATTGTGCCATTTTGAGACAAGTCATTAACTTTTAACCAAAAACTTTGAACAATATCAAGAGGATAAATTGAACGATGAGCTTGTATAAAGAAGTTTGAATCTAAAATGAATTTACTCATACTTGGTATAGGTATTCATTAATAAACTTCTCGTAAGTATTCCCTTTCAGGCTAGTTAATTTATAAGCATCTCTATACAAAAGGTTGTTTTCGTTTACTGCATTATTTACATAACTAGCAAACCTTAAACTAATTCTTTTTTTTGCAGTTGCATAAAAATTTCCGCCAGAACCTTGATTTTCCTTTTTCCGTTTAAATTCGGATATATAATTTTTGTAAAACTCAAAAAAAGAAGGTTTAGATATTAAACCTAAGTCTAAAGCTCTTCTCACAATAACAATTGGGCTAACTTTAAAGACTCTACTTAAATACTTAATGTTTTGACTGTTGTTCCATTTTTCTCTAAAAAATCTTTCAGGCACTAAAAATTCAGCTGCAACTTTATCACATAATATTTCTGTTGGGTCATCAGCTGGAAGCATTTGCTTATTATCAAAACCTGCACTTTCACCTAACCAAATGTGAGCAATTTCGTGTATTAAAGTAAACATTTGAGCAGCTTTTGCATCTGCAGAATTTATAAATAGAAAAGGTGCTTTATTGTTTACTAAAACAAAGCCTCTACATTCTTCAACTAAAATGTTTCTTCTAGTATTGTTTCCAACAATTCCATTAAAATTGATAATTATTCCGATATCCTCAATTTGTAATGTAAGGTAATCTAAAGCTTGTTCCCAAGTCCCAAGTTTACTTGCCCAATTAATAGGTAATTTTAAAGTATTTCTAATATCATTTGCAATCTCTTTATAATCAGAGTTGTCGTTATATTTACCGACAAAATCTAAATCAGAATATTCACTTTCTTGTAAGTAGTTTGTTAGCCAATTTTGTCTGTCTTTTATGATTTGGATTGTATGATAAACATTTAAAGAAACTTTATCTCTTGGTGCTGCTCCAGTTCTGAAAAATGGTATAGGTATTTCTTCTTTTGGTGGCTCATTCATAAACATATAGCCAAAAGGAACGTGAACTTTATGAGTAAAGTTTTCTAATTGTTTTATAGTAGGTTTTTTATTTCCTTCTATCCAATCTAATACATCAGGATTTTCCACATAAAATTCTTCTAGACTGTTACCTGCTCGAGTAATTGCCCAGTTTATAATATTGGAATTTATGTTTTCAATCCTTGTTGCCATTAGGCAAATATAATTTAATATTTATTACTGACTATTTTTATCTTTAGTCGATTGTTTTTTTAGCATTACCTACAACAATTGTATAAACGCAATGTATTTATACAATTATAACATCAAATCTTCTATTTATAAAAGAAATAAGCTGCTTTGTAAAAATAAATTTTTAAAAAGAGCAAATTAATTATTTAATAATGCATTGGCTGTTCTTAGCATATCATTATACACTAAAGAATCATTCATTTTTATATAAAAACATGCCTCTTTTTTATTCCAATTGGGTAAAAATATTTGCTGCTTTTCTACATTGCTTTTTAATTGCTCAGGGTTAATGGTTTGATAAGGAATTAATTTAAAAACATTGCTTCCGTTCGATAGGCTTTCTATTTTAAATTTCCCGCTCTTTTCAATAAAGTTTTTGAATTGTGCAAACTGTTCTTGCGCCATTGCATAACGTTCTTCATAATTGTCAAAAAAATAATTGGCAATAGCTATTTGCTGCCAGGAAGATGGCAGTCCACCTCCAAACATGCGGCGTTCGTTATGTAACCCTTCAATAATACTTTTAGGCCCAGCTAGAACGGCTCCATTTACAGAATTAAATGATTTGTACAAGGAAAGGTAGACCGTATCAAAAAGTCGGGTATACTCTTTTACATTTTTCCCTGAAAAAGCAGCATCAATATAAAGTCTGGCACCATCTAAATGAGTAGCAATTTGGTTCTTTCTGGCTATTTCTGTTATTTTTACAAGATCATCAAAAGGTATTCTTTCCAATTTTTTTCTTCGAACCGGAGTTTCCAATGATAAAACTCCAATAGGAGTTTTTACTTTCCCCTTTTTACTATCTGCGATAAGCGATTGCAATTCAGCCTGACTGAAAATAACTTTATCTCTTCCAAGACTTAGCATATTTATACCACTCAAAGTAGTGGCACAATCACCTGTATCTCTGTTAATATGAGAATTATATTGAACAATGGCTCTTTTTTTTGAAATGCAATGTTTGCGCAGTGCAATGTGATTGGCTAAAGTCCCGGTAGGCATATAAATGGTCTTTTCCATACCTAATGATTTGGCTATTTTTTCTTCGAAGGCATGAATCATACCACCAAGTCCGTAGGAATCGGGTTTAAATCCTTTTTCTAAAGTTAACTCGCCTAAGAATTTGGAATACAGAGTAGGGGATAGATTCAAGCCGTCTCTGGTAAAATTTACTGGTAATTCTTTCGAAAGAAAATCTTCAGGGTCTTTGAAGTTTTTTAATTCAATTTTTGGAAGAAATGGCAAGGAGGCTACTGCTGCTGTTTTGGTAATAAAATTTCTTCTTTTCATATTGTTTTAGGTTTATTGCTAGAAAATCAATTCATAAATTTTTATATTAACTCATTAACTCATTAACTCATTAACTCATTAACTCATTAACTCATTAAC
>VAPK010513079.1_pt1 | contig 11282 bp, 9 predicted proteins | sample 3395031 | NCBI WGS metagenome assembly VAPK01 (sample SAMN08290443, study PRJNA428436) | hydrothermal vent metagenome | isolation source: Deep-sea hydrothermal vent chimney 1 | place: Pacific Ocean: Juan De Fuca Ridge
CAACTGCCATAACCCGCATAACCCCACTCTGGAGGACATGAAATGAGTTGCAGCCGAAGAAAATTTCTAAAAAATGCCTTCACCGGCAGTATCGCGGCCAGTCTGCCTTTAACTGCCTTTAAGTTTTTAAACCCGGCAGAGGTTCATGCCTCCATTGGCGATGCCAAGGTACGCTGGGCCTTTCTCGTTGATGTCCAGAAATGTGTGGGCTGCGGCTTCTGTGTCAAAGCCTGTAAGTTAGAGAATGACATCCCCTATGACCTGCCGGTTACCAGAACCTGGGTCGAACGTTATGTGATAACAAAAGACGGCAAGGAGCATATCGACAGCCCCATGGGCGGCAGAGATGGCTATACCTCTCCGGTAGTTGAGGGTGATGATGTTAAGCCGGAGGATATCAACAAAGCCTACTTTTTACCGAAACTCTGCAATCAATGCGAAAACCCGCCCTGTGTCCAGGTATGCCCGGTGGGCGCCTCATTTCAGACCAATGACGGCGTGGTATTAGTTGACCGTACCTGGTGCATTGGCTGCGGCTATTGCATCATGGCCTGCCCTTACGGGGCAAGGTTCTTCAATCCCAAATACAAGGTGGCGGATAAATGTACCTTTTGCTATCACCGCATCTCCAAGGGTCTGGAAACGGCCTGCGTTGACGCCTGTCCATTCGGAGCTCGGAAAATTGGCAACCTGAAGGATCCCAATGACCCAGTCACCAAGATAATTAAAACAGAGAGGGTCTCTATCCTTAAAGATGAATATGGCACTAAGCCACAGGTCTATTACATCGGCCTGGATGATAGTGTGAGGTAAAAATATGACGCCACAATTATTTGTAGATGGTTTGAGTTGGACCACCAAGAGCGGCTTTGTCTATCCCAACGAATTTATTTACTGGAGCATCCAGATTGTCCTCTATCCATACATGACAGGGCTGGTGGCCGGGGCCTTTGTTCTGTCCTCGCTTTATCATGTCTTCGGCCAGAAGGATCTGCGCACCATTGCCCGCTTCTCACTGGTATTCTCACTGGCCCTGCTGCCAGTGGCTATGATGCCGCTTCTTTTTCACCTTCAACAGCCGTTCCGGGGCATAGAGGTTATGTTCACCCCGCATTTTACCTCGGCAATTGCCGCCTTCGGTATTGTCTTCTCCGCCTACGCCATTATCGTCTTAACTGAAATCTGGTTTGTCTACCGCCGCTACTTTGTGGAACAGGCCATTGCCCGGAAGGGTAAACTTGGTTTTAGCAACGGGGTAATGAGACTTATCTATAATATTCTCACCCTGGGCGCCTACAATCTGGAGTCTGGTGCCATCGCGGTTGACAAAAAGGCGGTAAAGATTATGGCCGCCATTGGTATCCCGGTAGCCTGCTTTCTGCATGGTTATGCCGGGTTCATCTTTGGTTCGGTAAAGGCCAATGCCCTGTGGATGTCACCACTCATGCCGGTAATCTTCATCGTAAGTGCCGTGGTCTCCGGTATCGCCCTCTGTATGCTGACCTATATCATTATTATGGAGTGGAAGAAATTCAGAGCTACCCTGGCCCGCGGCCGAGGTGATGAGACGATCAAGCAATTGGGCGGTGTTGAAATGGATGTCATGATCAAGACTAAACGCTATCTCTTAGCCTTTTTGGTTGCCGCCATCTCTCTGGAATTCTTAGACATGATTTTCCGTGGTTACACCGCCATGAAATCGTGGGATATTCTCCGCGCTATCATGTTTCAGGAAGACTTTATTAAAATATTCGTTATGCAGTATTTCTTCGGTAACTTTATTCCGCTTGTCTTACTGCTCTTGCCCCGCCCCACCATCAAGAGGTTGATTGTCTCCCTCAGCCTGATTCTCTTTGGCGTCTTTATGATGCGTTGGAATGTAGTAATCGGCGGTCAGGCCTTCTCACTCTCCTTTAACGGCTTTATGCATTACCATATGCCATTCTGGCCCACCAGTCTGGAGACCTACAAAGAAGGATTCTTCGGGGCTATAACAGTAGGGATAACCCCATTTGTTCTCTTCTGGCTGCTCAACAAGGTAGTACCAGCCATTGAGGAGAAAAATTAATCAATCATAAACAATTAGCCACACGCTAAAAAAGGGGCCGGAAAATTTATTTTCCGGCCCCTTTTTTCATCTTGCCTCATAACTTAACTGCCGCAAGACTACGATGTACTTTGGCCTGCGGCACGACTAACGGCACATAACAGCAACATCTATATTTTGTAATAGTTCACCAAGGGCACCAAAGTTGATGCTGCCCGATTAGTGTAAGAGTTCATCAGTGCCTTAGATCCGTTTGTTTCTTGCCCTCGAGTCTGTACTTCCTATACATGAGAGGGCTGAAACGGACGGAAATGAGGTGCTGATGAACTCTTACTATATTTTAACGTAATTCTATTCCGCAGCCCTCCAGGTTCACCCGGTTATCTGACCGAATAGTTATATTTTAACAAAATACGGCAAGACAGTTAGAACAACACCAGACAAGATAAGAATATAAAGATTGGAGATGAAATATGGACAGACCATTAACCCGATACCGCTGAAGAGTGGAATAACAGCCTTTTGCTTTTTGCCATAAACAAAAAAGCCGAAACCGATTGAGCTGAATATCACTCCCCATATTAGAACAGATGCATTCATTTGGTGTATTAAGGAGTTCATTTATCTGATGCAACTTCTCCGGAACTGGTGGCGAATATATTATAAATGCATACGATCTTTGTCGTACCGCTGGAGAAGTTACTTATCTTTATTTCCGCTCACGCTCACCCTGGTAGTAATAACCGCCACCACCCGCCGATTTTGGATACGCCCGGCAAGGGTGCTGTTATCAGCGATGGGATGAGATTCACCATAGGCCTTTATTCCAAGGCGTCCGGCCTCCACCCCCCGTTTTACTAAGTAATCCTTAACCGCGAGAGCCCGCCGTTCAGAGAGACGCATGTTATAGGCCTCAGTGCCGATTGAACAGGTATAACCCTCCATAATTGTTGTGGTATCAGGATATTTTTTCATAAAGTGGACAACCTCTTCAAGACGTCTCTGATACTGCGGTTTGATAACCGCCTTATCGAAATCAAAAAGGGTCTTCAGGTGTACTCGCAGCACCTTGTCATGCTGTAATTTTTTATATGACAGGGGTGGCGGCTGTTTAATTACCGAAGCCTTGGACGGCATGGTTTTGCCGCTTTCAGAAATCACTGGCTGCGGACTGCTGATATCAAAAAGAACATTCTCCATAAAATCGCTGATGGCGGCTGAATCATCAAGCCGCGCGGCCCGAACAGTAAAGCCGCCGCCCACCCTGTCCGGCAGCATTGAGGCCAGTTTAAAGGCTGCCGGATCAGAGCCGATAAGCACGGGATAAACCTTTATGCGGCCCTTATAATGTTCATCTATCATATCCGCCGTATCAAGCAGGGCCTGTCTGTAAGGAGACGAAAAATCACTGATTATAATAATGGCGGTTCGGCCCTTCACCAGCTTCATCTCCAGATATTCCGCTTCCAGGGCCTGAGCCAGGGGATTAAAGATGGAATCCGCCGGGGTATTATTAATAATCAGCTTTCTAAATCCCTTTTTATCACCCTGAGCCATGCCGTACACCAGGGTATTCTTAAAATCATATTCATTGGCGTTAGGGCCGAATATTCTTAAGCCCTGCGTTAGATTAATATTCCTGGGGATGGTAAGCTCCAGGCGGTCAAGCAGGGCCAGAGCGAGATCACGCCTCAACACCCCTTTTTCTCGACGCAGAAGGCTGTCGGAATCATCAAGCATGAAAATGAGATTATCCACCTTTTGCACATGACGACCGTCGGTAAGCCGTTCAGCGAGATTTATTACATCTTTATCAACAGCAGGCAGAGCCGGACGACGAGAGGAGGCAAAATGGGTCTGACAGGCTGTCAGCAGTACACAAAGGGCAAGGAGAACCAATAAGCGGATTTTTGAAGGCATGTCTATTTACCGGGAGGGCAAGGGTTAACTAATTTATATGTAATTAATCACAGGGTGAAACTGGCAGGCAACTGCAAACCCGCCTTAGTAAGCTGGGCACCGAAACTATCCTTCTATTGTATGCAGAACAGGTTATGTCCTGTCAAGTGACAATTTTATTCAGGTCTGCCCGCCGAGTAATTTATAGAGAACATAATGCCATGAGACCGTAATAATAAACAGAGTAAGTAGAATAAGGGACAGCCAGCCGGCCCGGCGCTGAAAGGTGGGAATTTTGCGGGCCATTGACGCCCAGCGCCGCCATAACTCCGGGCAATATCATCGTCAGTTTGGAGGCATTGGCCGTCCCTCATAACCGCGTTTTCATGGATGATTATGAAAACACGGTTAATTGATTTTATGGTACACCTGGTTTAGTAGTTTTAGCCCCTTAACTTTGGGGCTACCCAAAATTCCGTGCTGAAACCAATAGTTAAATTTAACGAGATGACAAAACTCAATAGACTACCGGCAGCCCTTCTTTTTTCCATTGGGCTATGCCGCCCTTCAGATTATATAATTTTGAATAGCCATTCCTGGCCATAATCTGCATAGCCGCGTAGCTGCGTCCTCCCACGGCGCAGTAAAGAAGAATCGTTCTGTTATTAGGCAGATTATAATTGCCTCTCATGATATTCCAGAATGGAACCAGCACCGAGTTCTGTAATTTTCCCTCCTGCAACTCCTGCGGTGAACGAACATCAACAATAAGTAAATCCGGCGTCTCACCAATAAGCCGCATAACCTGCTGCGGGGTGAGTACCTTATGGAAAGGGGCCTTGACTGCCACCGCCGAAGCTGAGCTGGAGGCCGTTTTGGAAACCGCGCTGTTATTGCTGTTTTTCGAGCATAAAATTAACAGTAGTACCAGAACAACAAGACAGGCCGAAACAGTGATTACGCTACGATATTTAAAGCTCATTGGGATAGTTGATATTATTCCAGGCCGGAATAAGATGAGACGGCGGTTGGACAATCCGCACATGCTCCATGCCGCATATATGCCTTATTTTAAACTTGCCATCCATAGCCATTGCCTCGAAAACCGGGCTCATCCGCCCGTCGTATAAAGCGAATAAAGGCTGATAAAAATCAGTCTTCGGCACCAATGCCCAGTCTCCGGCCCGGCGCTGCTTTAAAAGCCAGCTTATGGCCGCTGTTGAGATATCAGGCATATCACAGGCGCAGACTAAAAGTGAGGCCGCCGGACGATAGCGGCTAACCGCCAGAATACCGGATAACGGCCCGGCACAGTCTGGAACATCGCGGAGACGCTGCCACTTGCCGGGAGGTAATTCCCCGGCCCCGACAACAACTACTTCATGGCAGAACGGGGTTAAAATCAAAGCGATACGCTCAAGCCAGGACTGCCTGCCGCCCTTGACCGGCAGGAGATGCTTAGGACTTCCCATCCGGCTGCTTTTGCCGCCGATAAGAATGCAGCCTGTCGGCCTTTCATAAATGAATTCCGTCATTTGCCGCCCGCATCATTCCGCCGCCGGCATCAGCCCCTGCTGAATAACATAGCGAATCATCTCCGCCGTATTTTTAGCCCCTATTTTACGCATGATATTGGCCCGGTGATGTTCCACGGTACGAATACTGATCCGCAGAACATCGGCAATTTCCTTACTCTTATTACCCTCCGCCACCAGCACAATTACCTGCTTTTCCCGATTGGTAAGCAACTTGCCGGTCAGGCGGCCGCCGACACACAATTTTTCCAATTCGTGGGGAAGAAAATTATCCGCCAGAACAGGTGAAATATAACATCTGCCGTCCAGGCATAGTTTAATGGCGGTTATGAGTTCGACATCAGAATCTTCCTTCAGGGCATAGCCGTTGGCTCCCGCCTGCATGGCGCTGCACAAGAACTCCTTACTGCTGTGCATGGTAAGAATTAAGACCTTTATCCTGGGTCTGACCGCCCTCACCTCTTTAATGGCCTCAATCCCGCGCATATGGGGCATGGATATATCAAGGAGAATCAAATCAGCCGAAGTATTTTCCAGCAGGCTGATTAGTTCCAGCCCGTCAGCCGCCTCGCCAACCACCCGCAGGTTATCTTCACCATCAATAATTTTTTTCAACCCCCGGCGGATCAGGACATGATCATCTGTCAGAATAATACGCGCTTCTTTCATAAAGTCACCTTGTTGTCTTTTAAAGAGCAGCAACCAGCCCCAATTCTCCCGACAGACCGGACTATCTGCCCCAACACATTATATTTATTCATAAAAGTTATAGATATTTAACAAAAGGAAAAGCCATCTTTTACATAATTCTTTTTAATTATCTTGACAAGTCCATAGCCGGTTTTATACCATTTTTTATTGTTTTTCAGTAATATCCGGTTAAAATCTGCATTGAGGGAACTGATTGTATTTTTCCCGGCTTTCAATTCGGGGATAGAACATTTTGCGCCCAAAAAGGCCAAACCCTGACCGGACACCGCTGATTATTTTGTCACAAGAGTCAAGGCGGAATCATTCACCAAAACCCCAAAACCTCAAAATGCCGAATTGCAACTTCCATTACGCCCCCGTCTTTCAGCTCGGGCCCGATACAACCAGCTATCGCTGCCTGACCAGCAGCCATGTCAAAACCATTGAGGCAGCCAGACGCCGGATTCTGACCATTGAGCCTGAGGCCCTGCGCCTCCTGGCCCATGAGGCTCTGCGGGATATATCCTTCTTCCTGCGCCGTAACCATCTGCGCCAGTTAGCCGCAATTATTGATGATCCCGCGGCCTCTGACAATGACCGTTATGTGGCCGCCACCCTGCTTAAAAATGCCAGGGAAGCGGCCAGAGGTATTCTGCCCGGCTGCCAGGATACCGGCACCGCCATTATCAACGCTCATAAGGGAGAACAGGTCTGGACAAATTGCGATGACCGGCAATACCTCGCGCGCGGCATATTTGACACCTATACCAGTGAGAATCTGCGCTATTCACAGATGGCGCCCCTCTCCATGTTTGAGGAGGTCAATACCCAATGCAACCTCCCGGCCCAGATTGACATTTATTCCCGGCCCGGCCGTGAGTACCATTTCCTGTTTCTGGCCAAAGGCGGCGGTTCCGCCAATAAGACCTTTCTCTATCAGGAGACCAAATCGCTGTTAACTGAGGCAAATCTCAGCGATTTCTGCCGCCGCCGGCTACCCGGACTCGGTACGGCCGCCTGTCCGCCCTATCATATCGCCCTGGTGATCGGCGGCACCTCGGCCGAGGCCAATTTAAAGACGGTAAAGCTGGCTTCGGCAGGCTATTATGATGATCTGCCAACAACGGGCGATAAATACGGCCGGGCCTTCCGGGATATGGAATGGGAGAGGCGCCTGTTGCTGATTGCCAGGGAATCAGGGATCGGGGCCCAGTTCGGCGGTAAATATCTGGCCCATGATACCAGGGTCATCCGCCTGCCGCGTCACGCCGCCTCTAATCCAGTCGGTCTGGGGGTAAGTTGCAGCGCCCATCGCAACATCAAAGCCAAAATCACCGATGAGGGGATATTTCTTGAAGAACTGGAAAAAGATTTTACCCCCTACGAAGATAAGCTGCGGATAAAAACCAAAGAGGCGGTGAACATAGATTTAGAACGGCCAATGCCGGAGATTCTGGCCCAGTTAACCAAGCAGCCAACGGGTACCCTTCTCCATTTAAACGGCACTCTCATTGTCGCCCGCGACATTGCCCACGCCAAGGTCAAGGAGATTATCGACCAGGGCGGCGCCATGCCGGATTATTTCAAGAGCCATCCCGTCTATTACGCCGGCCCGGCCAAGACCCCGGAAGGCATGACCTCGGGCAGCTTCGGCCCCACCACCGCCGGCCGTATGGATATCTATGTTGATGAATTCCAGGCCCTGGGCGGCTCCATGGTTATGCTGGCCAAAGGCAACCGGGCGCCGGAGGTGAGCGCCGCCTGTAAACGGCATGGCGGCTTCTATCTCGGCTCCATTGGCGGCCCGGCCGCAGTGCTGGCCAAGGAATGCATCACCAAAGTTGAGGTCATAGCCTTCCCCGAGCTGGGAATGGAGGCGGTACGCAGAATTACAGTCCGTAATTTCCCTGCCTTTATTGTCTGCGACGACAAAGGCAATGATCTCTACCGCAGGATTTAGCGTCATGGACAGACAGGAAATATTTATCTTCTCAAGTATCGGCCGCAAGGCCCTCATGGCCGTCAGCGGCGCCTTCCTCGGCTTTTTTCTGTTTCTCCATCTTCTCGGCAACAGCGCCACCTTCTGGGGGGCGAAGGCCTTTATCTCTTACGCCGCCGGTCTCCACAGTCTACCGGTGCTGGTACTGCTTTTCGAGGTAGTCCTGCTCTCCTTTTTTGCCATTCATATAGTCCTGGCCGCCGTCTCCTTTTATGAGAATCTCAGAGCCAGACCAGAGCGTTATTCATGCCGTAAAAACGCCGGCGGCCGCACCTGGGGCTCCCGCACCATGCCCTATACCGGAATATTAATCTTGCTGTTTATTATATTTCATCTCCTGGCATTCTGGGGCGTAAAGCCGGTGGAACTCGCGGCTCTGGTGCGTCATAATCTGAGCCGCCCCCTTACCGCCCTCTATTATTTAATCAGCCTTACCGCCTTGACCCTGCACGTCAGCCACGGCTTCTGGAGCCTCTGGCAGTCCCTGGGCCTTGGCCTGCGGCATACCGATTTATTACGAAAAAGCTCGCTTATAATCAGCATTACAGGCGGTCTGCTGTTCAGTTTGATTCCTCTGCTCTGCCTGCTGTCAGCAGATTTTCTGCGGTAGAGCTGTCGGTGGGCATAGGCCCGCCCTGCTAAATTTACCTTTGCGAATACTAAAAAAACAGCCATAGAGAGGACAGCCTTGCATAGCCGATTAAACGCCGGCATTCCACCCGGCCCCCTGAATACTAAATGGGATAACTATCGTTTTAACAGCCGCTTAATTAATCCCTCGAACAAAAACAAATACAAAATCATTATCATCGGCACCGGCCTGGCCGGGGCCTCGGCAGCGGCCAGCCTAGCTGAGCTGGGCTATAATATCCAGAACTTCTGTCTCCAGGACAGTCCGCGCCGGGCCCACAGTATTGCCGCTCAGGGCGGCATCAACGCCGCCAAAAACTACGCCAATGACGGCGATTCCATTCAGCGGCTCTTTTACGACACCATCAAGGGCGGCGATTTCCGCTCCCGGGAGGCCAATGTCTACCGGCTGGCCCAGATCAGTAATCAGATCATTGACCATTGCGCCGCCCAGGGCATCCCCTTTGCCCGTGAATACGGCGGCTGCCTCGCCACCCGCTCATTTGGCGGCGCTCAGGTGGCGCGCACCTTCTACGCCAGGGGGCAGACCGGCCAGCAATTACTCCTTGGGGCCTACGGCGCCATGATGCGCCAAGCGGCGGCAGGCAGGGTACAAATCCACCCCCGCACCGAGATTATGGACATTGTGGTAGTCGATGGCATGGCCAGGGGGGTAATAAGCCGCAATCTACTAAGCGGCCGGTTTGAACGGCACGCCGCCGATGCCGTAATTGTGGCTAGCGGCGGTTACGGTAATGTTTACTGTCTATCCACCAACGCCATGTCCTCCAACGTAACGGCAGCCTGGCGGGCCTATAAACGCGGCGCCGCCTTCGCCAACCCCTGCTTTGTCCAGATTCATCCTACCTGTATTCCGGTGCATGGCGAGCATCAGTCAAAGCTCACCCTGATGAGCGAGAGCATGCGTAATGACGGCCGGATCTGGGTACCCGGAAAGGCCGGAGATTCCCGGCCGCCGGAACAGATACCAGAGGCTGAACGGGATTATTTTCTGGAAACCAGATACCCGGCCTTCGGCAACCTTGTGCCCCGTGATGTGGCCTCGCGCAACGCCAAGGAACAATGTGACAGGGGGAAGGGGGTCGGTGACAGCGGCCTGGCAGTCTACCTTGATCTCTCAGATGCCATCCGCAGTCAGGGTAAAGAGGAAATATTTCGTAAATACAGCAACCTCTTTGAGATGTACGAAAGGATCACCGGCGATAATCCCCTGCGAACCCCCATGCGGATCTACCCGGCGGTTCACTATACCATGGGCGGTCTCTGGGTTGATTACGGCCTGATGACCACCCTGCCTGGTCTCTTCGCTCTCGGCGAGGCCAATTTTTCCGATCACGGGGCCAATCGGCTGGGGGCAAGCTCCATGATGCAGGGCCTGGCTGACGGCTATTTTATCATTCCCGCCACCATCGCCCCCTATCTTGCGGCTGTACAGGCCGGTCAAATTAATACCGATCACCCCCAATTTGCCACCTGTGAGCAGGAGGTGAAAACTAAAACAACCCGCCTTTTATCCATCAGGGGCCGCCGCACGGTTGATGATTTCCACCGCCGGCTGGGTGATATTCTCTGGAATAAATGCGGCATGTCCCGCAATGAGCATGACCTGCGCCAGGCTCTAAAAGAAATTCCCCGCCTGCGGCAGGAATTCTGGCGGGATGTCCTGGTTCCGGGGAGCGGCACCAGCCTTAATCAATCCCTTGAACGAGCCGGGCGGGTGGCGGATTTCATGGAGCTTGCCGAATTAATGGTACACGACGCCCTGGAACGGCGGGAGTCATGCGGCTGCCATTTCCGGGAGGAGAGCCAGACCGCCGACAATGAGGCCCTGCGGGACGACGAGCATTACGCCCACATAACGGCCTGGGAATATCAGGGGGCGGACACTACACCCATCAGCCGTCGGGAGCCCCTTGATTTTGAAAATATCAGACTTAGTCAGAGGAATTACAAATAATGGCTCTCATTCAACTTAAATTAAAGATCTGGCGGCAGTCGGGGCCGGAGAGTAAAGGCTGCTTCAAGAAATATGACACCGGCGCGCTTTCAACGGATATGTCGTTTCTGGAGATGCTCGATGCCGTAAACGAACGCCTTACCTTAGAGGGTGAAGAGCCCATAGCCTTTGACCATGACTGCCGGGAAGGAATATGCGGCATGTGCGGTACCATGGTGAACGGTTACGCCCATGGCAAGGAAAAATCCACCACCCTCTGCCAGCTCCATCTGCGCCACTTCCAGGACGGCGAGACCATTATTATTGAACCATTCAGGGCCAGGGCCTTTGGGACAATCAAGGACTTGATAATTGACCGCGGGGCCTTTGATCATATTATTACCGCCGGTGGCTACGTCTCGGTAAATACCGGTTCAGCACCGGATGCCAACAGCCAGACCGTGTCCAGAGCGGCCGCCGAGGAGGCCTTAGATGCCGCCGCCTGTATTGGCTGCGGAGCCTGTG